>OGEC01001718.1_pt1 | contig 9664 bp, 9 predicted proteins | sample 1570551 | NCBI WGS metagenome assembly OGEC01 (sample SAMEA2582127, study PRJEB24529) | metagenome | biome: Human gut stool | place: China | collected 2011 | reverse complement strand
CCCGGGCGATGCCGGCGTTGATGATGAGGCGGCGGCACATGGAGCAGGAGGTGGAGCCGGGAATCAGCGTCCCGGGGTCCGGCTCCACGCAGGCCATGTAGAGGGTGGCGCCCAGGGCCTCGCTGCGGGCGGCGGAGATGATGGCGTTGGCCTCGGCGTGGACGGAGCGGCACAGCTCGTACCGCTCCCCGGCGTCGTCCCGGGCCAGCAGGGCCTCCGGGCTGTCCAGCTGCTCGATGATGCAGGCGTCGTCCCGCCGGGCATAATAGTCGAGACACTGCCGCTCCACCCGGCTGCGGAGGACGCTGTCCGGGCTGCACACCGCGATATGAAATATCATTCCGAAGCCCCCTTTCGGGCCTGCCGCCGGCGCTTGCTTTTTCGGCCCGGCGGGAGTATCATTGCTCTGAGAAGCCGTTTTCATAAGCATTGCGCACCCCGCTCACGAAAACAGCTTCTGAAAAACAGAAGGAGAAACTGCTATGGAAATGCCTCTCGTCAGCATCATCGTCCCTGTGTACAATGCCCAGAGCCACCTGAGCCGCTGCCTCGAAAGCATCTGCGGGCAGGAGTACAAGAACCTCGAGCTCATCGTCATCAACGACGGCTCCAAAGATAAGAGCCTGCCCGTCTGCGAGGAGTTCCGCAAAAAGGACAGCCGCATCCTGCTGGTGGACAAGGCAAACTCCGGCGTGTCCGACACCCGGAACCTCGGCCTGAAGCTTGCCGGCGGCAAGTACGTCCAGTTCGTGGACAGCGATGACTACATCGCCCCGGACTACACCGCCCGGCTGGTGGAGGCGGCAGAGAAGACCGGGGCCGACCTCGTCATCTCGCCCTACACCATGGTCATCCCCGCCGGGGCGTCGAAGCCGGAACAGGTGCTGGAAAAGCTCCAGGACGACCTCGGCGTCATGCATGTTGCACGCCCGCCGGAGAACCGGGAATACGGTTTCCTGCCCGAGGGCGTCTACGACAAGGACACCTTCGCCCGCCGCCTGATGGATAAGCCCGCCTCTTACTTTTACAGCGTGCTCTGGAACAAGCTCTACCGCCGCGACATCCTCACCCGGCACGACATCCGCTTTACCAGCGAGATGCGCTGGGCCGAGGACCTCGTGTTCAACATGCAGTATATCCAGTACGCCGAAGTCTTTGCGTCCATCCCGCAGCCCGGCTACTACTACGTCCAGAACCCTCAGAGCATCTGCCACACCCAGATAAAGCCCGCTGCTCTGGTGCAGAACAAGCTCCAGGTGTTCCACTACTACAAGGACCTCTACACCCGGCTTGGGATGTATGAGCAGGTGCGGCCCCAGCTCTACAAATTCCTCATCGACATCGCCGAGAGCACTTACCCCTCCGGCCCCTTCAAGAAGGTCATCGATGAGGCGAAAGCCTACTGGAAAGAGCACAAGGCAGAGATCTCATCCTAAAGAAAAGCGGGAGGCCCCTGCGGGGCCTCCCGCTTTTGTTGAAATCCAACCTCTCACCGCTCCATCCCGCTGACACGGGCATGTCGCGGAGCTCCCCTAATAGGGGAGCCTTTTAGAGGAATTTTACGCTCCGATGGCGGCACACTTCTTAGCCAGCCAGTCGCGCTCGTCCTCGGTCAGGCGGGGAGCCAGCTTCTCGAAGACCTCGCGGTGGTAGGCGTTCAGCCAATCCAGCTCGTCGCGGCTCAGAACGCCCGGGACGATGGGGGAGGTGGCGATCGGCACGAACATGATGGGGCGGAATGCCAGGAACTCGCCGTACTGGTTGGATGCCTTGTGGTAGCACTCCAGCTCACTCTCGATGCGGATGCCCACGACGCCGCCCTCATAGACGCCCGGCTCGTCGGTGACGATCATGCCCGGCTTGAAAACGGTGGTGTTGCGGCCGTTCAGGGCGTGGGGGCCTTCGTGGACGTTGCCCACATGGCTGACGCTGTGGCCGGTGCCGCAGCGGTAGTTGATGAGGTGGCGCCACAGCGGCTCACGGGCGATGGTGTCCAGCATATGGCCGTCGCAGTAGTCCAGCCAGACAGCCCGGGCGATGTCGATGTGGCACTGTAAAGTCCAGGTGTAGAACAGGCGCTCGTCCTCCGTCAGCTCACCCAGCGGGTAGGTGCGGGTGATGTCGGTGGTGCCGTCCATATAGGTCGCGCCGCTGTCCACCAGCAGGAAGCCCTTCTTCTCGAGCTTTGCGTGGTCTTCCTCGGTGGCGTGGTAGTGCATCATGGCGGCGTTGGGGCCGTAAGCTGCAATGGTGCCGAAGCTCTCGGTCAGGAACTTGTCCTGTGCGCTGCGGTACTTGTGGAGGATCTCGTCGATGGTCAGCTCGGTCAGCTCTTCGCCGGCGGCCAGACGGTTCTCCAGCTCGATCTGGAAGCGCACCATAGCCACGCCGTCCCGGATGTGAGCCTCGCGGGTGTGAGCCAGCTCGACTTCGTTCTTGACGCCCTTCATGGGCAGCAGGGGGTCGGCCTCGTCCTTGACGGTCAGAGCCGGGTTGGCCTGCAGGGTCTGGTAGACGGCGTAGTTGACGGAAACGGGGTCGGCCAGAACGGTCTGCTCCTCGGTCTGGGCGGCGAGGACGGTAAGCACATCGTCGTACTCGGCCAGCTCCACGCCGTTTGCCTTCAGCTCCGCAGCAGCCTCGGCGCTGACGCGGGCGGTGTTGATGAAGAGGGTCGCCTTATCGGGGGTCACATAGCAGTAAGCCATGGCGTAGGGGGTGCACTGGATGTCCATCGCACGCAGATTGAGCAGCCATGCCAGATTGTCCAGCTTGCCCACCAGCTGTGCGGTGCAGCCCAGCTCAGAGAGCTTCGCACGCAGCTGGCCCAGCTTCTCGGCAGGGGAGAAGCCTGCGTACTCTTTCGGCAGGAGCCATGCCGGGGTAGCGGGCAGGGCGGGACGGCCCTCCGTCCACAGCTCGTCCTCGAGGTTCAGCAGCTTGATGGTGCCTTTCTTGGCGTCCAGCTCTTTCTGCAGGCTGCGCACCAGACCGCAGGAGGCAGTCAGGCCGCAGAGGCCCAGCTTGCCGCCCTCGGGCAGGACTTTGCCGCAGTACTGCTCGGCGGTCGGCACGCCCGGCTCGCCCATCCGCATCAGCTGGATCTCCGTGCCAGCGATCTCCTTCTCGGCCTGCACGAAGTAACGGCCATCGGCCCAGACAGCGCTCTCGGTCATGGTGACGACGAAGTTGGAGTTCTCGCCGTGGAAGCCGGAGAAGTAGGTCAGGGCAGTGTAGTGGTCGGGCATATACTCGCTGGCGTGCGGGTCTCCCACCGGGATGAGGTAGACGTCCACGCCGTTTGCCTTCATGGCCTCGCGCAGGGCGGCCAGACGCTCGGGAACGGTATTCATGCTCATGTCAAAAAGCCTTCTTTCTTTATTCTGCCGGAAAAACGTCCGGCGGCGATGGTTTGCTGTCCCTTATTGTATCATTCCGGGGCGCAGAATGCAATTCTGCAGGTATCATTTTGGTCCTGTCGCCCGAAAACGCAAGCAAATTGCAAAAAATGTTACAAATTTCTCATCAAAAAGGCCGGTTTGCCATTGACAGCCTTGTTATAATAGGAGTGTAGGAATTTTACGGGTCAGCACTCAGCGGCCCGGACTGCTTGTAAGGCCCGACGGGCCTGCTGGGCAGCGCCTTTGCGGCGTCTGCATAAAAGAAAGAGGCATTTCAGACTATGACCAAGATCGATATTTTCTCCGGCTTCCTTGGCGCCGGTAAGACCACCCTTATCAAGAAGCTCATCAAAGAGTCCTTTGCAGGCCAGAAGGTCGTGCTCATCGAGAACGAGTTCGGCGAGATCGGCATCGACGGCGGCTTTTTGAAGGAGTCCGGCATCCAGATCAATGAGCTGAACGCCGGCTGCATCTGCTGCTCTCTGGTGGGCGATTTCCGCGCCGCTCTGCAGCAGGTGGTGGAGCAGTACCACCCCGACCGCATCGTCATCGAGCCCTCCGGCGTCGGCAAGCTGTCCGACGTGACCCGCGCTGTCGAGGGCGTGGCCGAGCATCTGGATGTTCAGCTGAGCAGCTTCGTTACCGTGGCCGACGTCAACAAGGTCAAGATGTATATGAAGAACTTCGGTGAGTTCTACGACGACCAGATCAGCCACGCAAGCTGCATCATCCTGAGCCGCACCCAGAACGCCACCGAGGAAAAGATCGCCTCCGCTGTGGCCATGCTGCGCGAGAAGAACCCCACCGCCACCATCGTCACCACCGCCTGGGACGCCCTGACCGGCGAGCAGATCCTGAAGGCCATGTCCACCAAGGACGACTTCAAGGCTGAGCTGATCGCCATGGCTGCCAAGGCTAACGCAGAGCACGCCCACGAGGACGAGGAAGAGGAGCACGAGCACCATCATCACCACGACCACGACGATGACCACGACGAGCATTGCTGCTGCGGCCATCATCATGATGACGACGACGATGATGAGGATGAGCACGAGCACCATCATCATCACGACCACGACGATGACCATGATGAGCATTGCTGCTGCGGCCATCATCATGACGACGACGACGATGATGAGGATGAGCACGAGCACCATCACCACCACGACCACGACGATGACCATGATGAGCATTGCTGCTGCGGCCATCATCACCATCATCATCATGGCCACGACGCCGACGAGGTCTTCACCAGCTGGGGCGTCGAGACGGCCAAGAAGTTCTCCAAGGCTGACATTGAGCACGCCCTCACCGAGCTGGACACCGGCAATTACGGCATGATCCTCCGCTCCAAGGGCATCGTGGACGGCGGCGCAGACGGCTGGCTGGAGTTCGACTATGTTCCCGGCGAGTGGGAAGTCCGCGCACGCGGCGCGGACGTCGGCGGCAAGCTGGTGGTCATCGGCTCCAAGCTGGATGAAAAGGCCATCGCCGCACTGTTCGGCTGCTGATCGACCCTGAAAGGATAAAAGATTATGGCAAATGAGATCCCGGTTTACCTGTTTGTGGGCTTCCTCGAGAGCGGCAAGACCAAGTTCATTCAGGAGACCTTTGAAGACCCCAACTTCGACTCCGGCGACAAGACCCTTCTGCTGGTCTGCGAGGAGGGCGAAGAAGAGTACAATGAGAAGAAGTTCGCCTTCCCCGGCGTGACGCTCTACAACCTCGAGGACAAGGCCGAGCTGAACCCCCAGAACCTCGCAAAGCTGGCCAGGGAGGCCGACGCAGGCCGCGTAGTCATCGAGTATAACGGTATGTGGATGCTGCAGGATCTGGCAAACAATCTGCCCGAGAACTGGATCGTCTACCAGTGCATCGCCACCGCCGACGGCACCACCGCGCTGACCTACGCCCGCGACAACTCCATGCGTGCGCTGATGCTGGACAAGATCGCCCGCAGTGAGCTCATCGTCTTCAACCGCGCCGAGGCCGTCAACAACGACGCCGCCCGTCAGGAGCTGCACAAGCTGGTGCGTCAGGCATCCCGCAAGTGCGACATCGCCTACGAGTTCAAGGACGGCAGCGTGGCTTACGACGACATCCCCGACCCCCTGCCCTTCGACATCAACGCCCCGGTCATCGACATCCCGGACGACGATTACGGCATCTGGTACATGGACTGTCAGGACGAGCCCCAGAAGTACGCGGGCAAGACCGTCAAGTTCCTCGCACAGGTCTGCCAGACCAACCGCGCCGGCAAGAACAGTTTCGTGCCGGGCCGGTTCGCCATGACCTGCTGCGTGCAGGACATCCAGTTCGTGGGCTTCCCCTGCAGCTACGACGGCTGCAAGGCCCTCGAGCAGCGGGCATGGGTCAAAGTGACCGCAAAGGTCGGCTATAAGTTCCATAACATCTACCGCGGCAAAGGCCCGGTGCTCACCGCACTGTCGGTGGAGCCTGCCGAGAAGCCGCTGAACGATGTTGTCACCTTCTCCTAACTGCAATATAACCAAGGAGGTCATGGCATGAAAGCAATCTTCCGCATTCTGGGTACTGCCGCCGCTGTGGCGGCCACCGGTGCCGCCATCGTCATCATGGACAAGCTCCTGAACGAAAAGGCCGCACCCATCATCGAATCCATCGAGTTCCCCGAGGAAGCCGAAAAGGACGACGCAGAGGCCGCCAAGACCGCCGAGGCATACGCCGAGGGTGAGGCTAAGGCGGAGGCCGAAGCCGCCGCACCGGCAGAAGAGACCGCTCCCGCTGAGAAGCCCGCCGCCCCTGAGACGGAGGCAGCGCCCGCTGAGGCCGCAGAGCCTGTGACCCTGCCCGACCTGAGCGAAGAGCGCCCGGTCTGTGACCCCGAGGCTCCGAACCCGAACCCCGTGGAGGCCGGCCCCGCCGTCGCCCCCAAGGACGAAAACGGTAAGTTCGACCCGACTAAGATCGCCGACGTCTCCGACTTCGGCGACTGGGAAGAGCAGGGGTGCAAAGGGTAATTCCGCACGAAAAAAGGGACGCTGCGCATATGCACAGCGTCCCTTTTCTGTTTTATTCTCCGTATGCTATCTTCGTCAGCCTGTCCTTATCCGTCACGGTCACCCCGCCGCGGTAGAGCTTCACGATGCCCTCACCGGCGAAGTATTTCAGCAGGCGGCTCACCACCTCGCGGGCGGAACCCATGTACTTTGCCATCTGGTCCTGGGTCAGGCGGACATCGTCGCCGCCGGTCTTGGTAAGCTCGTCCGCAAGGAAGATGGCCAGCCGCCGGTCGGCGCTCATGAAGAGGATCTGCTGCATCGTCCACATGGTGTCGGAGAAGCGCTCGGCGGTCATCTGGTAGGCGAAGCACCGCACCTCCACGTTCTGCTGCATGAGGCTGCGGAAGACGCCTGCGCTGATGCAGTAGGCCTCGGTGTCCTCTTCGGCGTCGATGTAAAGGTCAAAGTTCACCGAGTCCATGACGCAGGAGGCGGAGAGGATGCAGATCTCGCCGCCAAAGAGGCGGTAGAGGGTCACGTCCCGGCCATCGTCGGAGAGAAGATACGCCCGGAACTGGCCGGTGCGCAGCAGCAGGATGCCCACGCAGTTCTCCACCGGGCTGTGGACCCGCTCGCCCTTGCGATAACGCACCGGGCGGGTGGTGCGGCAGAGCATCTCCTGCTGCTCGGCGGTCAGCTTGTCCCAGAAGGGGAAGGCACAGGCGAGACACTGGCGGTGCTCGCCGCATTTGGGGATGGGCAGGATCTCCGGCATCTTAAATCACCTCTTCCGCAGCGCTTTGGCGGCTTCGGTGCCTGCCAGAGCGCCCTCATAGACGGCCTTCGCCACCTGCAAAAGCCCGCCGGTGCAGTCTCCGGCGGCGTAGAGGCCGGGGACGGTGGTCTGCATTTTTTCATCTGTCACGATGCGGCCGTTCTCCACAGCGGCACCGATTTTCCGGGCCAGCGCCGTACTGCCCGCAACGCCCAGCGCCACAAACACACCCGCCAGCTCCACCACATCGCCGCCGGACAGCTGGACGCCGGTGACTTTCTGCTCGCCGAGGATGGCGTCGATTTTTTCAGGCCGGACAGCCACCTCCGGCGGAAACTCTGCCGCCGGCGGCGCACCATTCAGCAGGAGGGTGACGCTGGCCGCCACCGGCAAAAGCGCCTGCACCTCATGCAGGGCGTACTCGCCGCTGCCTACCACGGCCACATCTTTGCCGCGATAGAAAAAGGCATCGCAGGTGGCGCAATAGCTGACGCCATGGCCCTCGAGGCCCGCCAGCCCCGGGATGCGGGGCGTCGCCCGCGAAGCACCTGTGGCGAGGATAACAGCGTCCGCTGGGTAATCTCCATCGAGGGTTTCTACAGTGAGTTTATCAGTATAGGTCAGACCCACGGCCTCGGTGGTCACAAATTTGACGCCCACAGCCTTGGCCCCCTCGATGCCCTGACGCTCCAATTCCGCACCCGAGATGGGGGCGGCGAAGCCGTAGTAGTTCTGGATAAGCTCCGCACGGTCAAGCGCACCCGGCCCCCGGGTGAGGACGGTGGTGTCCACCCCCGCACGGGCGGTGTACAGCGCGGCGGACACCCCCGCCGGGCCGGAGCCGATGATGATAACGTCGTATAAGTTTTCCATAAAAATCCTCGTTTTCGTCTGTAGTAAGCTGCCATGCAGCCATTTTTCTGAAAGTATCGTTACGGAGCCGGTGTTTCGGACGGTTCCTGACTGTCGGAAACGGAAGATGAATCTTCCGCGGAAGTTTTTTTGGCTTCTTCTTCCGGCGCTTCCGGCTGGTTGTGAACCACCTTGATGCTGCGTACCAGCTTCAGATCGTTGTCGATGCCGATTTCAGTGTAGCCCAGCTTTTCGTCATCACTATAGAATGTGTAGAGTGTCAGGTTACTATCCTCTTTTTCCGTTTTTTCTGATTTGGCATCCCCTGCCTTCGCCAGAAAATCGCTCTCGGAAGTGCCGAGCGTGATGCCGTTTGTGATTGAAATCGGAATCTTTGTCGTATCGAGATCGCCGTACAGCGAAGTAACAAAACAGTTGCGCACTGTCGTCGCCTCCGCGCCGTAATTATGTACGGTGCAGTAAAGCTTCTGACCGCCCTTTTCCAGCGTGACGTAGCCGTATTTTCCGTTTAAAACGGCCGTATCGGACTCTTTCGTATTGACGGTCCAGTCGTGGTCCAGAAGTTCACTGACCGGAACGGGAAGATGATAGAGTACATCGTCAAAGCGGCCCGTCCAGTCGTTCCTTTCACTGCTGTCGGCTTCCGGTGCCTGGTAGGCCTCCACTTCCGGTGTTGTGGCATCGCTGACACCATCGAGCGCTTCTGCATCAGCCGTGGTCGTAAAGTTCTGCATATCGAGGGAATACAGAATTCCCGTTTTGTTATCGAAGCCGAGCGTGATCGTCTGGTACAGCCCGTACTCATACGTGAACTGCACAGAGGTATCGGCCTCATAACGGTCCTTTGGCGCACCGTAGATGCTTTCCACATCCTCCATCAGCGACTGCTGCAGGGTGACGCCGTTCGGCAGGCCGACATAGATATTCTGGCCCTCAGCGGTCGAGGTATCGATGTGAATGCCTCCGATCAGGCATTCCGCCACTGGCTTTGCCGTGGTGTCCGGATTGGCAATATCGACGGTAATCTGGTTTCCGTCCTTTTCAAAGCTTTCGCCCTCTGAGAAGGATTCCGGCTGGATTTCCTTTGTGTCGTCGCCGCTGTAGACCCAGCCAAGCGCTGTAAAATCCACATAGGATTCCTGAATTTCGTATGTATCGCCCCAGATGGCAAGCTGAAAACTGTTCAGGTTCTTCGAGAGATCCACATCGTATTCCGGAATCTCATCGGAATCGCCGGAGGCCGCCAGATTGTCTTTGGGGTCGTCATCGTCGGTACTCTGACTGATGGTTGTGATCGGAATCGTTTCTGTTTTCTTTCCGCAGCCGCTCGTTCCCACGAGGAAAGCGGCAAATACTGCTGTTAAAACCCAACTGTATTTTTTCATCAAAACCTCCTCATAATAAATGGTTAAAAATATTTGAAAGTTACTTCATGTAAGTAACGATATCAGTTCCCCCTATTCTATCACATTCCGCTTCGTTTTCCAATGTCTGAAGCGGATTTGAGAAAAATGGTTTTTCAAAAGCGCGGTACGGAATACATATTTAGTAAGGAACTGGAAAGGGCAGAAGTCTGGGAGGAGGCTGTGTATGCGTTTTACAAAAATGCAGGGCTGCGGAAATGATTATATCTA
>OGEC01001713.1_pt1 | contig 9689 bp, 7 predicted proteins | sample 1570551 | NCBI WGS metagenome assembly OGEC01 (sample SAMEA2582127, study PRJEB24529) | metagenome | biome: Human gut stool | place: China | collected 2011 | reverse complement strand
CCGCCAGCCGATGGCTGGCTTCTGGAGGCAGTACATAACGGAGACAATTGCGGTCATCGTACACATAGTAGGTTGCCAAGCTATCTTCACCGTTGACAGATACAGCCAGAAGAGTTCGTTCATTGGAGTCGGTATAGGTTTTACTCCGATGCCCATCTTCGTCTGTTTCAACAATGACTTCCAGTTTCCCCGCTCCATAGAATCCTGAAGCGATCAATGAGCCGCTGGAAGAAACCTTATAGCACCTTACCTCATTTGTACTGTTCATCCCGTAAGTCACACGGACACTCTTATCACTGGTATGCCACGCCTTGCCTGGTCCCATCTTCCGGGAAACACGCATCAGTGGACTATCCTCATATTGAGTCAGATTATAAGCATATGCCTGTTCTCCCGTACCGTAGACACTCCAACGCTCCGGGGAAAACTTATCAAAGGCACCGTTGTTACCGGTCTTTGCATACGGAAGGTATTCCTTCTCTACTTGACCCATCATATTGTAGGTATAAGAAAGTACCAGATCCGCATTACCCCCAGGACTGCCGCCTACCTGTATCTCCTGTTCTTTACGGCCAAAACAGTCGGTATAGACAATATCACTGACAATTCGTGCCCCACCGCTACCCGTTTGGCTACTCGCATCCATATAAATTCGCTCTGCCGTATAATTACGTGTTTTCGTATAACCTGTCGCTTGCTGCCCGTTCATGAAAAGGGAAAACGACAGCAGACAGAGTATTGACAAAGTTCGTTTCATCTCTATTGTTTTCATATTCTGCATCTTGTTTTATTAGTTATTAAGCTTGTTGTACTCATACGTTTTTAAAATATTACCATATTGGTCTTCCACTCTGACTACTCGCCCGGCAGCATCGTAAGTGTAATACTCCACATTTCCGCTCTGGTCAAATCGGGCATACACCGTACCGTCAGGATTATAAGAAGTGGCCTTAAAATTTGCTCCTTCAGGAACCAATGCCATATAAGAACCTTGATTATTAACAGTTACAGAGATTATGTCTGTATATTTACTTAGGTCAATATCATATATTTTCAATTTAGAAGAAGAAACGCTTTCAACAATATACGAAGTATCACTGCCTGCATGGGTAATGATTCCCGAAGCTGTTGCACTTCCGTCCAAAATATACAATCGTAGGTTCTGGGTATCTGAATCCGGAATTAATGTCAAAGAATAGTCAAGAGTGTGCATCGGTCTTTCTATTTCATAATCTAAAAAGTATAAATCAAAAAGTTCTTGCTCATTGTAATGGACTAACGTTTCTAATGGATATATAAATCGTCTCAAATCCTTATATTTAGGATAGAGTTCTATGATCCGTTCATATTCTCGCTTGAATACATTAAATATCTCATAATCATTGCGCACAACTTCTTTATAGTAGATCCTCGCCCAAATCAAATCTGGTTCACTCTTCAATATTTTTTCCGCAAATGTAACAACTACGTAATTGTCATGCGATCTTTGAAAGTTACTAAACTGATCATCATATACCTCATCTGCAATCATTTGCATTATTGAAGAGAATTCTCGGTGAGGTTTTTCCAACTGTTTTAATGTACTATAAATAGCCCTCAAATCTGTTTCTGGATTCAACACAAGTTTACATTCATCGCTTGCCATAACCCCTGTTGCATTACACTCCAACAATAATTTCCCATAATTGTCATAAGCACGACTATTCCGTTCTGTTCTTCCATCGATTTCTACCCACATCCTTGAGACCTTTTGACTAGCATACTGATAAGAGGCATCTATTGTATAATTATTTTCCCCATAATTAAACAACTGCGTATCAATGGAACTCGGGACATAAATTTCCGGTTTAATAGGAACATAAGTTAATTTCTCAACTGGAGCTATCGAACCGACCTTTGCCTCTTTGTCAGCTTGAAAACGAAACACAGACTCACTTATCAATTTACCATCAATAAGAGTAATTGATTTCACAATAGGCAAAAGTAAATTAGCCTTTTTCATATCAATGAAAACAGGATCTGCACGATCTGCCATATCCATTACTCTTTTCAAAACTTCAGCATGCTCAATACCATCCGAACCTATACGAATAATACGGGTAGGATATATAGACAACGAATTGTCATAACAATATCTCGTCTGACAATACGGAATATCCTCATCACTCCTGTACTCCACTTCCTCTTTTAAAACGATTTTCCAGCCATATTGCAAATTGTAAAATCTATCTACATTCGCAGGAGACAATCGTGGCTCAATATTCAACCTATACATCTCTTCCCCTGTTAAATACGGAGTTCCCTGCTTCTTAAAAAAAGGCTCTAAAGATTCTTCATCTAAATAGAAATTAGACGGCTGCATTTGTGGAAGTTTGTCTCCACTATTGTTATCTATCTCATAATTATATTGAATCTTCTTTAATAATTTTCCATTAAGGTCATACACTGATTTTTCTGTCAATAAACCATTTAACCAATATGGATAAGGAGAAATAGATGTGGGTGAAGAAGAAGCTACTTCATAACTGTAAGTGGTAGTCCCTTTGCCAGAAACGGTCTCTGTCACACATGGATAGTAAAAACCATTATTACCCAGATTAACTACTGGATGACCTTCTGGTTGCACCCTATCATAATCAATCCTGTCATCAAAATTAGGATAAGAGACTATAACAAAATTAGAATAGGATTTGTACACACTCATAGCCATTTCGGGATAGCCATAATAAATAGTATCATTTCGTTCAACTGATCTATCATCAAATACCAACGACTTCAGACGAATACCTCCGACTGTAGTACCACTCGCCTTGTTTCTCTCATAGCGAATTTCTATTTTTCCACCATCAGATAAAATAATGTTTTTCAGTGAGTAGAGAGTAGCATACATCTCGCATTCTTCATCTTCATTTCTCCCCACAGGATAGCCCCATAAATCTTTCCCTTCTTCTTTACAAGTCAAAAAATCCGTCTTCTCATAATAATCAAACTTCATATCATATATCTTTTTGCTATCCTTATCTAAAAAAGAGACTTCATGCACTCCCCCTATAATCGAAACAGACGAGACCTGTTCCATATTCCGATTATGTAAAGTCACAGCAGACAAATAGGAACGAAGCGGAGAAGAAGAGTAGACAAATTTCACTATATATTCAGGACAAACAATCATATTTAGTAAAGGAGACACAATAGTGCAACTATTTCCACCACACATTTCCTTTTCTCTAACATATCTAGTCTCAGATAAACAGGCATGTATATAATCTGCAGCTTCCTGTAAATACATACCAGCCAAATTTGCATAAAAATTATCCATATTGTTACAAACTCTAGACATATCTCTCAAACTTTGTTCCAGCCCTATTGATACACCAGCCATTTGTGATATATTCGATAATATACCAACAATTCGATTATTTGTTTTTATATATTCACTATGAAGAGGTTGGATATTTATATAACCGTATTTTTCAAAATCTCTTATTTTAATATCTGTACTTTCAAAACTTATTCCCAAAGAAGACATCTCCAAGTAATGCTGAGCTGCCGCAACCGCATTATCAAACTTTGACCGATACTGTTCAAAATCAAATGGCTGTTCTTTAACAGACTCACCATAATGATAAGTCATTTTATACGAATCACCTATTTTCATTGTATTCATACACCCTGCCGGAAGGTTATCCCAGAGTTGAGATGTCGCATCGCCATTATAATGAAAATCAATCGGTGCTCCATTATATGGAAGAATACGGGTAAGATGCCATGCCGAGGTATAACCAGAGTCTGAAATAGCATTGGAAGTAGACACATCCACATACTCGACATCCATACATCTTTCCCTCTGTCGATAGATATAACGGTCACCATTATTATCCGTAATAGCCCAGCCTGTGATCTCTGTGGAAGTCCCTTCGCACTCAATACGAATATCTGTCTGTCCCAATGGTAAAGCATATATCTGTTTATTTTCATTCATACGGATGATGAAATCCACCTTCTTCCCATTAAACACGACAGTAAAAATATCGCTTTCCCCATCCCGTTTACGAAGCCCCACAGTCCTTGCATCCTGTTCCAATGGAGTAACAGCATTTTCTGTCCACAGGTAGCCGTAACCTGATTTCTCATCGGCAAATCCACCACGCATTGTTCGGGTAACTATACCACCAACGTTAAGTGTCCAATTTTTACCTATTAAACCTTCAGGATCACTCACCTTCACTCCCTTTGCAATATAATCCAATGAAATAGGTAATTCATAATCACCTGACTTTAATTGATACAGAGGTACGGTGTAGTGGAACAATCCTGTTGCATAATCCACCGTTACGTTCTTTCTTTCGGTCAGGTTCTGGGCTTCCGGACCAGGATTGAAATCCTGTGCCTTTCCGGATATAGTCACCAATAAAAATAATAATAATGTATATAGTTTTTCTTTCATAATCATTTGTGTTTAATATAAATATGCATAGTTTAGTTTTTCCGTTTGCCGAATCGCTAATCGATACCGGCAAACGGATAGTAGCTGCCTTACAAACTCATCGCATTAGCTCCCAATACGCCTGCCACAGCCGACGCTACCGCGATAACCACCTTCAGGATCATATCCCATACAGATCTCTTCATTGCCATCATTTACCTCCTTTCTCGTTCTTTAAATAGTTTAGTTTACTCTGTGTTTCTTCCATACCTTCTGCCACTAATTCTTTAAATTCTTGCTCGGCATCAAAGCACGGACACGCCTTCATCCACTCTTCCGGTTCTATCTCTCCATTACCGTTCCTGTCCGGCGAGAGATCCCGATGCCCGCACACCCGGCAGCCAGAGAATACCTCCAGCAGCTGATGAATCAGCAGCCGAAGCGCAGCACGCTGTTCCGGCGTCCGGGTGTCTGCCGGGCGTCCCCGGCAGTCCAGACCGCCTTCATAACAGATCCCGATACTGTTGGCATTAAAACCTTTTCCATGTCAACGGATGGGTTCGACCGGGCGGGTAAGATGCACCGTTCCGTCTTTGCGGATGTAGTAGTGATAGCCTGTTCCGTTGAAACCACGGTGGCGGTGCATCAGGTCCAAAGCCTCCGGAGAAAGCGTACGATTCCCCTGCGTGGCGGTACAATGCACCACGATCAAATTGATAATTCTCATGTGAATAAGTGATTACTAGTTAGTTAAGTTTCCGATTTAGTTTAGTCGTTCGTTCTTACATTTTGTGTTGTGACGAAAGGTTATACTGTCGGGTCCGGTGCTTCCTCACCATCTCCTTCGCCACCATCGCCGCCACCCGGCTTATTTGTATTTCCACTGCCGGAAGCCGGAGTGTCTGTACGGTCGAAGCGCACACACTTCGCACCGGTCACCAAAGAGCGGGTAGCGGTAGTCCGATCGGGGTTCTTGGTGAAGTTGGGAAGGAAACGGACCGTAAGAGAAGCTTGCGCAGCCGACACTTCTTCCGAAGTCTCCACCCCTTTACCGTTGGATTTCATCACCATGCGGAAAGTCCCGAAACCGTCAAGCGACACGCTTTCCGATGCTTGTAGATGCTGCCCCATCACAGTCACCAGGTTATCAAGCGTATTCTTCACATCACCCGAGGAGAGAGACGAGTAAGCGGCAATCTCTTTAGCGATCTGCGAAGTGCTGATATTAGCCGTGTATATCACACGGGGATGAAACATTTTTTTGTGATTTTTGTCTTCCAGAACAGACTGGAATGACTTGTACAATACTGCCATAATCGTAATAGTTTTTTTTGTGTTAATAATTTCGTTTAGTTTTGTCCTCAAGCTTAATGACATTGCAAAGATAGAAGCATTATTCAGACTGACCTAATCATTTTTTCAAAGTGCGTTCATAAATTAATTAATTATACTCAGCAGGTAGCGCCCGGGCAATCTGATCTTTCCATTGCTCCCCCGGATGGTGTTAAATCCCTTCCAAACAGGGTTTCCAATAGCTCCGAAGTTACTTTTAAGAATAATGGCATATTGCTCGGAAGGCGGAACTTTGTAAAGCCGCAGGTTATCTGTCAGTCCCCGGAAGTTACGTTGCACACCATCGCATGGCGGTTGCAGACAGTCAATATCTTCCTGTGTCACAGCCGTTCTACTTTTCAAATATTTTCCTCCTTCATCTCCTCCTTGAGGAGGGTTAGGGAGGTGGTTTACTTTGTTTTGATTTATTTTTGTTTGTTTTCTTTTGTTTTGTGTACCCGATGTTGCAATTTCATCCTCCATTGTTACAGAATCGGAGCTTGATGTTACCGTACAGGCGGTCTTGTGATCAGCATCACCGTTTACCGCTTCCGCACATTCGCTATCCACAGAATCGTCCGTACTACTTTTACCACTCTGAGACGAACGGTATGAGGTGATTTCTTCCGATTCCAGCAGGCAGTAGTCCGGTTCTATCAGCGCACTGCTACGCCGCTTGGTGATGAAAAGATACTGCCGCTGGATGTCGGCGGAAGTCAGGATGTTGTATTGCCGGAAAAGTCCGGCATCAAACAAGCCATATTCCACGGACAGACTGATGATACGCTTCACATCATCCAGTTCCGTACTGTAAAGGCTGTCCACAAGCTCCTCGTAAAATTCGTCACCGACAGAGATATAATACCCTTTCCCGGCATAGATGTACGACAGCGTTTCCACCAGTGTGGCAAAGGCAGAATCACCTTCACGTCTCATAATTCGGCGCACCATCCGATCGTGCATAAAGCTGGTGCTCATGGGGAAATAATCCAGTCCCCGTTTTATTCTTCCCATAGCGTATTCAGTTTTTCTTTTTCTTGTTTCCGTGAGATACTTTCTGCCACAACCTGACGGGCATGAAGAATAAGAAGCATCCGCAAAGCGGGGTCTTTCACCTCGGTTATCACCGGATAAGAAACAGGTTTGTTTTCAAATGATGTACATCGTCTCAAATCACGACGCTTGCGGGTGTTTGCCTTGCGACACTCCTTGCAATAATTGTCAAGGGTCCCGGTGCGTTTGTTTGTATAAAAGGCCTCATGCGGTAGCTCCCGTTTGCAGCACCCGCAAATGTGCAGAGATTGATTCATTAAAGGTTCCATATTGATTTTGCGTTTTAAAGTTTTCATGCTTAAATATTTGTTTATGTGATTATCGGACATATAGTTCCTGCATATTGGGGATATATGGCCAGCGTATTGGATCTATAGCTCCTGTATGCAGGATATATAGATGCTGTAAACCGACTCAATATCACTAGTGTTCATCCGATACAGAATCTTCCGGAAGGGGGTGGATGAGGCATTTTACAACCTTTCATAAACTTTTTGCCGTTTTTCATGGTTATTCTATTTTTAATTTATATTTTTGAAACATATTTCTAAGTTTGCTGCTACAAAGATAAAGCAGTTTTCTTACATAAAACAAACGGTTTTAGAAATTAACGCTAAAAAATTATATAACTGACTATCAATGAACGAATAAGAAGTTCCAATATCTTTACACTAATTTAAAACAAGAATAAAATGGATACATTTCTAGATGTTTCGGGAATAGTAAAGCGCGCCAAGCAGGCGCTCAACTTTAAAAAGGACAGTGAACTGGCCAGCTACTTAGGTGTTTCACGTGCAACATTATCCAACTGGTGCGCCAGAAACCGGATTGACTTTCATCTGCTGCTCAACAAAATGAGAGATGTAGACCTCAATTGGCTGCTGGTTGGGAAGGGTACCCCCAGACATCAAACCAAGTTATGCAAAAGCGATTTAGCAAGCGGTGAGGTCCAGATGATTCACAACCCTAAAACAGTAGAGGCGTTGGACGACCGCAGCGTTGCCCTATATGATATTACAGCTGCCGCCAACCTGAAAACGCTGCTCACCAACAAACGGCAGTATATGGTAGGAAAGATTCAGATTCCAAGCATTCCCTTATGTGACGGAGCCGTCTACATCAGTGGCGACAGCATGTATCCGATACTGAAATCGGGAGACATCGTAGGCTTTAAAGAGATTAACAGTTTCAGCAACCTCATCTACGGTGAGATGTATCTGGTTTCGTTTACTATCGAAGGAGACGAGTACCTGGCGGTGAAGTATGTGAACCGCTCGGAAAAGGAAGGATGCCTCAAGCTGGTAAGCTACAACGCTCATCACGACCCAATGGATATCCCTTTCAGCACCATCAATGCAATGGCAATCGTGAAATTCTCCATCCGCAGACACATGATGATGTAATTTGAATGACGCTTCTTTTGCTCCGGAAAGAGGAAAAGGGCAAAGTCTAAACGAAGTGAACCCCGAAAGTTTATTGTCTGACTTTCGGGGTTCATTTCATTTTGAAATACCTTCTTTAATATATTGCATGGGCTGACTAAAAAGTCGGCAGTATCTCAAATCTCCTCCTTCGGGAAGGAGGGGAATTTATGATACTATCGATTTTTTAATCAGTCCCGACATAGAGAATAATATACTAGACTTCTTCGCCTTTCAGCGTAGCCGAACTGGCTTCCGTCACCCGCACATTGACAAAATCGCCGATACGGTGCGTGCCTCTGTCGAACACCACCACCCGATTCTGCTCCGTGCGGCCGAACAACTGATCGCGCGAACGTTTGGAAACGCCTTCTACAAGCACTTCATACGTCTTGCCGATGCAACGTTGATTGGACTCCGCAGACAGACGGTTCTGCAAAGCGATAATCTCATTCAGACGGCGAACTTTCACGTCTTCGGGCACATTATCTTCAAGATGCTTCGACGCATACGTCCCCGGACGTTCGGAATATTTGAACATAAAAGCGGCATCATAGCCACATTCCTCCATCAGAGAAAGCGAGAGCTGATGGTCCTCTTCCGTTTCGGAATGGAAACCGGAGAAGATATCGGTAGTCAGTCCGCAATCGGGAATGATACGCTTGATAGCGGCTACCCGGTCCAGATACCACTCACGGGTATATTTGCGGTTCATCAGTTTCAAGATGCGGGAGCTGCCGCTCTGCACAGGGAGGTGGATATGCTTGCACACATTCGGCACTTGGGCGATCACTTCCAGCGTTTCATCGCTCATATCTTTCGGATGGGAAGTCGTGAAACGGATGCGCACGCCCGGAGCAGCTTCGGCCACCGTACGGAGCAGCATCGGGAAGGTAACCACTTCGCCCGTCGGCTTCTCAAACCGGTAAGAGTTGACATTCTGACCCAGCAGGGTGACTTCCTTATAACCTTTGGCAACAAGGTCGGCCACTTCATTCAGAATACTTTCCACATCACGGCTGCGTTCGCGTCCGCGTGTATAAGGCACGATACAGTAGGTGCAGAAGTTATTGCATCCGCGCATGATGGATACAAATCCGGAAATGTGGTTTCCGCAGATACGCGACGGAATCACGTCACGGTAAGTCTCGGTCGTCGAAAGGTCTACGTTGATCGCTTTCTCGCCTGCCTCTACCGCGGCAATCAGTTCGGGCAACGTCAGGTAAGCATCCGGACCGACCACCAGATCGACATGATGGTTCGTAATCAGATCATCCTTCCCCCGCTCCGCCATACAGCCCAGTACGCCTACAATCAGGGCCTTCTTCTTTTTCTTCAGCGAATGGAAAAACTCCAGACGGTTCAGAATCTTCTGCTCCGCATTGTCGCGGATAGAGCAGGTATTCATAAACACTGCGTCGGCCTCTTCCAGCGTTTCGGCTACCGAATAGCCCGCC
>OGEC01001711.1_pt1 | contig 9694 bp, 10 predicted proteins | sample 1570551 | NCBI WGS metagenome assembly OGEC01 (sample SAMEA2582127, study PRJEB24529) | metagenome | biome: Human gut stool | place: China | collected 2011 | reverse complement strand
TACATCATCACGATCATGGCGGCACAGGACATGTTCACCGTCATGTACACAGTGCAGAAGAAAAGAAGAAGGTAATGAATCGTTTATCCAGAGCAATCGGACATCTTGAGGCAGTGAAGCGAATGGTGGAGCGTGATGAGGATTGCAGTGAAGTACTGATCCAGCTTGCGGCAGTTCGTTCTGCGATCAATAATACAGGAAAAGTGATTTTGAAGAATCATCTGGATCATTGTATTGTGGAAGCTATTGAGCAGAATGATATGGAGACAATCCGTGCTCTTGACGAGGCAATCGACAAGTTTATTAAATAAATGTAAATGTGGGTGATTTGATGAAGAAAAATATTCTTATTTTTGCCGGTACGACAGAGGGACGACAGCTGGCAGAATACGCCGTTAAAGAAGGAATTCCCTGTATCGTAAGTGCTGCGACAGAATATGGGGAAGAACTATTGGAAAATGATCTGCAGTTGCAAAAAGAGAAGCATAAGAAATCAGAACTTCGAGTGATCCACGGACGTATGGATCAGCAGGAGATGGAAATATTCTTTGAAAAAGAGCAGGTGGGGCTTGTCATAGATGCGACGCATCCGTTTGCAGTTATAGTGACGGAAAATATACAGCGGGCATGTAAAAACAGCGGAATAGAGTATTTACGATGTTTAAGAGATTTTTTGACGGAAGAAAGGACAGTCAGGTCAGAAAAGTTTGCTTGTGAAAGAACAAATGCGATTACTAAGAGTGACAGTTCTGTAGTCTGTGTGAATAGCGTGGAAGAGGCCGTGGACTATCTCGAGCAGACGCAGGGAAATATACTGATAACAACAGGCAGTAAAGAACTGGATAAATATACGCGTTTGACAAATTATAAAGAGCGGTGCTATGCAAGAGTACTTTCCGTACTTCCTTCAGTGATGCAGAGCATAGATCTCGGATTTTCAGGGAAGCATCTGATTGCAATGCAGGGCCCGTTTTCCAGGGAAATGAATCTTGCACTTCTTCATCAGACAGAGGCAAAATATTTCGTAACAAAAGAATCCGGAAAGAATGGAGGATTTGCAGAAAAGCTTGAAGCAGCAGAGCAGGCAGGTGCAGTTCTTCTCGTAATTGGAAGGCCGATAGAAGAAGGCTTGTCGGTAGAGGAAGCAGAACAGGAGATGAGAAAATGGAACAGGGATTGATACACATTTATTGTGGAGACGGAAAAGGAAAGACATCAGCGGCAATTGGACTTGCAGTCCGTGCTGCAGGAAGTGGACTTAAGGTTTTATTTACCCGGTTTTTAAAAAATGAATCTTCTGGAGAACTGGCGATTCTCGATGATATTTCTCAGATTAAAGTACTTCATCTTGAAAAGTCTTATGGCTTTTTTAAAAATCTTTCCGAAGAGAAAAAGCAGGAAGTAAGGGAAACTTACTTGCAGCTTTGGAGAGCGATTGAACTGGAGATTCTTACCGGAAGATATGATGTGCTTGTGATCGATGAATTTATGGCAGCGTATAAGTATGATTTGATTCCGAAGGAGGAAGCAATCGAGTTCCTGGAGAAGAAACCAAAAGAACTGGAGATTGTACTGACAGGGCGGAATCCGGATGAAAAGCTTGTAGAACTGGCAGATTATGTGTCAGAAATCAAGAAAGTGAAGCATCCGTTTGATCAGGGAATCTACGCGAGAAAAGGGATTGAGTATTGATGAAAGAAATCGGGAAAACCAGGTCAGGACTTCAGATGGGATATACGACCGGAAGCTGTGCGGCAGCGGCGGCAAAAGCGGCAGCAGAGATGTTATTGTCGGGAGAAGAGATTCGCCAGGTGAGACTGCTGACGCCGAAGGGCATTGAACTGTATCTTGAGTTGGAAGAGATCATGCGTAAGAAGTCAGAAGTTTCATGTGCAGTGCGAAAATACAGTGGAGACGATCCGGATGTGACGAATGGAATACTTGTTTATGCAACAGTTCAAAAGGTAGAGAAGAAGAGTAAAATAAATTCGGAGAATAGTGTGGATCTTTCCGAGAAAATCAATCTGGATGGTGGTGTTGGAATCGGTCGGGTAACGAAGCCTGGACTGGAACAGAAAATCGGTCAGGCAGCAATCAACAAAGTACCGCGGAGAATGATCTGTGAAGCAGTGGAAGAAGTTTGCAGGAAGTATGAATATACAGGAAATCTGCAAGTGCGCCTATCCGTGCCGGAAGGGGCAGAGGTTGCGAAGAAGACATTTAATCCAAGACTGGGGATTGAGGGAGGAATCTCAATCTTAGGAACAACAGGTATCGTGGAACCAATGAGTGAGAAGGCACTGACGGATACGATTTATCTGGAAATGAAGATGCTCAAAGAAAATGGAACAGATTGGTGTTATGTTGTCCCGGGAAATTATGGGATGGACTTCTTACGGAAAAAGCTGCAGGTGGACACCGCACTTTCAGTAAAATGCAGTAATTATGTCGGTGAGACAATTGAGGATGCAAAGCTTCTTGGAATGAAAGGTATTCTCTTGATCGGGCATATTGGTAAGTTTATCAAGCTGGCAGCAGGAGTGATGAATACGCATTCCAGACAGGCAGATTGTCGAATGGAAGTACTTGGTGTGCATGCAGCAATGAATGGTGCAGATGCAGCAGTTGTGCGGGAAATCATGGATTGTATCAATACAACGGAAGCAATGGAAATACTGCGCAGGGAGAAGTTGATTGAGCCGGTGATGGAAAGTGTGATGAAACGTATTGAATTCTTCTTAAAGAACAGAGCAGGAGAAGAATTGGAAATCGGTGTGATTTTATTTTCAACAGAGGATGGCATTCTTGGAAAGTCAGAAAATGCGGATGAGTTGTTAAAGAAGATACAGGAGAATAGATGAAACAAGCAGGAAAATTTTATGGAATCGGAGTGGGACCGGGAGATCCTGAATTAATGACATTAAAAGCAGTTCGAACAATCAGGGACTGTGATGTAATAGTACTTCCGGTTTCAAATAGAGAATTGACAGAGCCGCTACTGCTAGAACAAAATGAGATGGAAAACAGAACAGCAGGATATTTAGAAAGCTGTACAGCTTACCAGATTGCAGTGCAGACAGTTTCAGAGCTTAAGGAAAAGCAGATTCTCTTTCTCCCAATGCCAATGATCAAAGATAAGGAAAAGCTGAGAAAGATTCATGCACGGGGAGCAGAAGTGATAGAGCAGCTTCTTGAGAAAGGATGGAATCTGGCATTCCTGACGCTGGGAGATCCAACGGTTTATTCTACATGTATGTATATAGAGCAGATGATTGAACAGGATGGTTATCAGGTTGAGACAGTTTCAGGAATCCCATCTTTTTGTGCAGCAGCTGCAAGATTGAATCAGCCACTTGGAGAACAGGAAGAGCAGATTCATATTTTACCGGGCTCTTATGAGGCAGGAGAAGGCCTGCAGTTATCGGGAACAAAGATTTTGATGAAGACCGGGAAAAGGATGGGACAGATAAAAGAGTTTTTACAAGGGAGCAGTCAGGATATCTGTCTTGTAGAAAACTGTGGAATGGACGACGAACGTATTGTCCGATCAGTGGAAGAGATTTCAGAAGATGCGGGATACTATTCCCTTCTAATTGTAAAAGACAGGAAAAGATAGAAAAGGCAGGAAGAATTATGATTACATTTGTAGGAGCAGGTCCGGGAGCAGAAGATCTGATCACAGTACGCGGACAAAGACTTTTGAAAGAAGCAGACATCGTGATCTATGCGGGTTCTCTTGTGAACCCGGGATTACTTAAACTGTGTAAAGAAAAGTGCGAGATATATAATAGTGCAAAGATGACATTGGAAGAAGTGTTAGAAGTGATGGTGAAGGGCTATGGGGACGGAAAAGAAATCGTACGTCTGCATACAGGAGATCCTTGCCTTTATGGTGCTATCCGAGAGCAGATGGATGAACTGAAGAAACTTGAGATACCATATGAAGATTGTCCGGGTGTCAGTTCATTTTGCGGAGCTGCGGCAGCACTGGAAGCAGAGTATACATTGCCGGGGATCTCTCAGTCTGTCGTGATCACGAGAATGGCGGGAAGGACACCAGTGCCGGAGAAAGAGTCAGTCAGGAGCTTTGCGGCACATCAGGCGACGATGGTTTTATTCTTGAGCACAGGACTGTTAAAGGAACTTTCAGCAGAATTGATCGAAGGCGGATACAGCGAAGATACACCGGCAGCGATTGTTTATAAAGCGACCTGGCCGGAACAGAAAGTACTTCGCTGCACAGTAGGAACGCTGGAACAGACTGCACGCGAGGCGGATGTCACCAAGACAGCGCTGATCGTAGTCGGAGAAGTGCTTGACGGGACTTATGAGAGATCAAAGCTTTATGATCCGACATTTACGACAGAATTCAGACAAGCATCCTGTTCTAAGAAGGAATTAGGACAAACCGGAGAGAATCAAAGCACAGAGATGAGACAGGAAGCAGAGGGACAGAGCAAATGAGTACAGTATATGTAGTAGGACTCGGACCGGGAGCAGAAGAGCAGATGACAGTGCGTGCACAGAAAGTATTGGAGCATTGCCCTGTTTTGATTGGTTACAATGTTTATATTGATCTTGTGAAAGAGCAGTTTCCTGATAAGATATTTTTGAGCACTCCGATGCGGAAAGAACCGGAACGGTGCAGAATGGCATTTGAAGAAGCAGAAAAAGGACAGGATGTTGCAATGATCTGTAGCGGAGACGCCGGAGTCTATGGAATGGCAGGATTGATCTTCGAGATAGGAAAAGAATACCCTTCCATCCAGATTGAAGTGGTTCCGGGAATCACAGCGGCATCCGGCGGGGCAGCAGTGCTTGGCGCACCTTTGATGCATGATTTTGCTGTAATCAGCTTAAGCGATCTTCTGACACCGTGGGAAACGATTGAGAAACGTCTGCATGCGGCAGGGATGGCAGATTTTGTAATCTGTCTTTATAACCCATCCAGTAAGAAGCGCGCAGATTATCTGCAGAAAGCCTGTGATATACTGCTTCAGTACAGAGATGTGGGAAATATCTGCGGTTATGTGAAGAATATCGGACGTGAAGGAGAAACTTATCAGATTCTGTCATTGAAAGAACTTAGAGATACAAAGGTGGATATGTTTACAACCGTGTTTATCGGAAATTCAAGGACGATGGAACTGAATGGGCGGATGGTGACACCGAGGGGGTATAAACTGTTATAAGAAAAAAGAAACGGGCAGGCCACAACAAGAAGTGTGGTAAAAACCCGTTTCTAGATTTTATTATAGCAGATAGAAACCAAAAAAATCAAGGGAAAAATAGTTATATAGTGGGAGATGAAATGGAATCACGACAAATTATCCTTGCGGGAATAGGAATGGGATCTGGCGATGTAATCACAGAAGAAGTCAGACGATTGATAGAAGAGGCGGATTGTCTGATCGGAGCAGAACGAATGATTACGAGTGCACAGCAGATTCGTAATATGAATGGATTAAGTATGCGTCAGTGTGAGAGTAAAAACAGGGACGAAGAAATATTTTTCAAAGAATATCGTACAGAAGAGATTGTATCCTATATAAAAGAGCACAAAGAACATAGTAAAATAGGAATTCTTCTTTCGGGAGATACAGGATTTTATAGTGGAGCGAAAAAACTGAAAGAACGATTGATGGAAGTGTGCTCTGATCAGATAGAGATTTATCCCGGAATTTCCTCACTTTCTTATCTTGCATCAAAAGTCGGTGTTTCATGGGAAGATGCAAAAATCCTGAGTCTTCATGGAAAAGACATGAATTTTGTACAGACGATTCACAGACATTCGAAGACCTTTCTGCTTCTTGGAGGAAAAGACACGGGGCGTCATTTCTATGAGACATTACTAGAGTATGGCTTAGGGGATGTGCAGGTTCATGTGGGATGTCAGATGTCTTATGAGGACGAAAAGATTCTTTCGGGCAAATTGTGCGAGATGAAGGCGGAAGATTTTGAAGGACTCTGCGCAGTTCTTATAGAAAATCCATCTTATTGTAAAGCGGCAGGTATGCACTTGAAAGACGAGGAGTTTATTCGAGGAAAGGTGCCGATGACGAAGTCGGAAGTGCGTTCTGTCAGTATAGCAGAGCTTGAACTAACAGAGGATGCCATTGTATATGATATCGGTGCCGGAACAGGTTCTGTTTCTATAGAAATCGCGCGTGCAGGTGAGCAGATCCGTGTGTATGCGATTGAGAAGAATCCGAAAGGAGTGAAACTGATCGATCAGAATCGGAAGAAATTTAGGACAGACGGAGTGCGAATCATAGAAGGGCTTGCGCCACAGGCATTAGGGGAACTGGAAACACCGACACATGCATTTGTCGGTGGAAGTTCGGGAAACTTACGAGAGATTGTTCAATTACTTCAGAAGAAAAATCCGGATGTACGAATCGTGATCAATGCGATTTCACTTGAAACAGTCAGTGAAGTGATGGGACTTGTGGAAGAGGGAATCCTTCCCGATGCGGAGATTCTACAGGTGAGTGCAGCAAGATCAAAGGTTCTTGGAAGATATCATATGATGATGGGACAGAATCCGGTTTATATTATTTCCGCAGGTGGAAGAAAGCCTGGACAGGTATAAGATGAGAGAAAAGGAAACAAACAGACAGGAGAATCATGAGAAAAATGAAAGAGAATGCTTGCAATAATAAAAATCAGAAAAAAAATCCAGGGTTTTTGTTGTCTGCTGTTTCCAGTAATAGTGGAAAGACAGCTGCAGCCTGTGGCCTGATGTCTGCATTTAAACAAACGGGAAAGCGTGTATGTGCGTGTAAATGCGGCCCTGATTATATAGATCCGATGTTCCACAGGGAGGTTCTTAGCGTTGATTCTAAGAATCTGGATCTGTTCTTCTCGGAAGAAGAAGTTTTGAAAGAGGAATATCTAAGGCATACGAAAGATGCAGATATTACTATAACAGAAGGTGTTATGGGATTCTATGACGGAATGTCACTTGATTCTGTAAAAGGAAGCTCTTATGATGTGGCGAGAACACTGGGACTGCCGGTGATTCTTGTGATCAATGCAAGAGGTGCAGCAATGACACTTGCAGCTATGGTGAAAGGAATTGCTGAATTTCGTCCGGATAGCAATATTCGTGGAATTCTCTTAAACAGAGTATCCGCAATGCTATATCCAAGATTAAAAGAAATGTTGGAGAATGAACTGGCGAGAATCGGGCATGACGAGATTAAAATTGTCGGTTACATGCCGGAAAATGAAGCTTTTCATCTGGAAAGCCGTCATCTGGGACTTGTAACACCGCAGGAAATGGAAAATCTGCAGGAGAAGGTAAGACAGGCGGGAGAAATTCTTACAAAGACGGTGGATCTTGAATTGCTCGAACAGATTGCCGGTGAAGCAGCAGTATGGAAAGCAGAAATTTCAGAAGAATCGGAAAAGATTGGAAGTTTAAAAAGTCTGAACTACCCAGTTCGAATCGCAGTGGCGCGTGATGAAGCTTTCTGTTTTTATTACAAAGATAATCTTGAACTATTAGAAAACCTTGGCTGTGAAGTGATAGAGTTCAGTCCGCTTCATGATAAAAAACTTCCTGAAAATGTAAAAGGAATTCTTCTCGGTGGCGGTTATCCTGAACTGTATGGAAAAGAATTGGCAGAAAATCAGAGCATGCTTGAATCAATAAGAAGAGCATTGGATGATAAGATTCCATGTCTGGCAGAGTGTGGTGGTTTCATGTATCTTCATGAAGAGATGGAAGACACAGATGGAAACGTCTGGAAATTAGTAGGGCGAATCCATGGAAGAACATTTCCGACAGGTAAATTGGCTCGATTTGGATATGTGAATCTACAGGTTAGTTCATTGGGGATGGGAAGCGAGAAAGAAGCGGAGGGTTGGTTTCTTCCGGGTGAGAATATCCGTGCACACGAGTTTCATTATTGGGATAGCACAGACAGTGGAAGTGACTGTCTTGCTGTCAAGCCAGATGGGAAGAGAAGCTGGGAATGTATGCATCTGGAAGAGAATCTCGTGGTGGGATATCCGCATTTGTATTATCCATCTTGTGAAAAATTTGCAGAACGTTTTGTAGAAAAATGTAGAAGCAGTTATAGAGAATAGAACGAAAAAACAACAGTGGATGCCAGTATAATAGCATCTACTGTTGTTTTTTTTCTATGAAATATCCAGATCAATCGGTTCATCCAAATGTTCGGAAAGATATTTCCCATTTTTCTTCCGCTGTCTGACGCACTCAGTCAGAAGATATTCAATCTGACCATTTACGGAACGAAAATCATCTTCTGCCCAGGCTGCGATTGCGTCATACAGTTTAGCGGAGAGACGGAGAGGAACCTGTTTCTTTTTATTATCTTTTTCAGCCATTTCTAGTACAGGCTTCCGGAATTAATGATTGGCTGTGTGTCATGGTTTCCACACAGAACTACGAGCAAATTGGATACCATAGCAGCCTTACGTTCTTCATCCAGTTCTACCACTTCTTTTTCACTTAATTGATCCAAAGCCATTTCAACCATGCCGACTGCTCCGTCTACAATCATCTTTCTTGCATCGATGATAGCGGAAGCCTGCTGACGCTGGAGCATGACAGCAGCGATTTCCGGTGCATAAGCAAGATATGTAATTCTTGCTTCGATGATCTCAAGCCCTGCGTCTGTCACTTTCGTCTGGATCTCTTCACGGATTCGCGCTGCAACAATCTCACTGGAGCCACGGAGACTTCCCTCATCAGCCTTTCCGTCACCGGTTGTATCGACATCAGGAGCAGTGTCATATGGATAGATGCGGACAATATTACGAAGAGCACCATCACACTGAAGTGAGAGATATTCCTTGTAATTATCAACATTAAAGACAGCTTTCGCAGTATCTACGACACGCCATGTTACGGCAATACCAATCTCAATCGGATTTCCGAGACAGTCATTGATCTTCTGACGGGAGTTGTTCAGTGTCATAACCTTGAGAGAAATCTTTTTGCTTGAAGACTCTTCAGTGGTTCCTGTTGTAGAAACACCCAAGAGGCTGGAAAGATTTGCTCCCTTCTTGGAATTGTTATCAACATCTCCACTCTGACTCAACTTTGTCTTGGAAGCAGGGTTTACACTGGTACAGAATGGATTGACAAAATAGAATCCGGCTTCTTTCAGTGTACCGATATAGTTTCCAAAAAGTGTAAGAACCAGAGCTTCCTGTGGTTTCAGCACCTTCAATCCAAGAAATGGAACCCATCCGATGCACAGCCAGATAATGCTGACAACCAGTCCAGCGATAACCGGTGGAGCTGAGAATTCATGTTCCAGTGCAATTGCGGACAGAACGCATCCTGCTATTGCAATCAGATAGAGCAGACAAAAGAGCAGAAGCATTCCCATTCCGTTTTTCTTATTTGATAATATTTTTTCATTCATAGTGATTCCTCCTTTGGAAATAAAATGAAATTTATTTGATATCAATATGATATCACTTCAAGGGAAAAAGTCAATATATTAGGAAAGAATTTTCCTAATATAATATATAAAAAAGACACCATGCAAATCGCATGATGCCTTTTTAAAAGTATATTTATTCTATTTTTCCAGAAAACTGGGAATTTAAGAACAATCTTACAGCTGAGGACCTGCAGCAACAAGTGCTTTACCAGCTTCATTTCCTTCGTATTTAGCGAAGTTCTTGATGAATCTCTGAGCCAGATCCTTTG
>OGEC01001700.1_pt1 | contig 9764 bp, 9 predicted proteins | sample 1570551 | NCBI WGS metagenome assembly OGEC01 (sample SAMEA2582127, study PRJEB24529) | metagenome | biome: Human gut stool | place: China | collected 2011 | reverse complement strand
CCATTCGTAAGCGTTGCGTACTTGTTGGATCGTTGCTCTAAGGCTAAAAAATAATTGAACTAGAAAATCTAATAGACTAAATTAAAACAAAGTGCTAACATTTTATTATGATGTTAGCACTTTGTTTTGGTGGCGTGTTTGTATTTATTGTTAGATGTTTATTTTTCTAATAAATATGGTATACTATATGTAGGTAGTAGAGTGTATGAAATTACCTACAATATAACAAAAAAAGGACGAGTGGCAGCTCGTCCTTTTTCTTGCTTATTTTTTATTCTTATTGTTGAGCCAATAGCTGTAGGTAGTTACTGCTAGGGCAACAATAAGAGGGGCAAGCAAGGTACCCCAGAGTGTATGAAACAACTCCTCCAATATAACACCTCCTTTCTGGAGGTATTTTTATTATATCATTATATTATGTACATCGTAGATAATTTAAGAATGGAACATATATTATGAAGAAAATTTTATCCATACTTGTCCTAACTATAATTATTAGTGGCTGTGGGCTAAATCAGGATGCAAATAGTAGTAATACCGAAAGCAATACTAAGAGTTCTAGTGAATCCACTCAAGATAGTAGCAAAATGGCTAATCTAGATAGTTACTTAACTGCCGCTAAGCAGGCTTTATCTGTTGGTGATTATAATAAAGCTATCGAGGAGTCTACTGTTGCTATTAAGGCTAATGCCAATAATGCTGAAGCTTATTCTATACGCGGCTTTGCAATAGCACTCAATGGCGATACCGCCAAAGGCTTGGTTGATACGAAGAAGGCCTATGATTTAGATCCTAATAATGTAGCTAACTACTATAATATGGCCATGGTTTATAAGCTACAAGGTCAATTAAATGAGTCTAAACAATGGTTCGAAAAGGTATTAGAAAAGGACCCTAATAATACTTGGTCTGTGTATGGCATTGCTACCATTTATGCGGACCAAGGGGATGATACTAAGGCCCTTGATTGGATTGAAAAAGCAATTAAAATTGATCCATCTGTGAAAGCCGTGGCCGCTGAACAAGACCATTTTGAACGCTTTCACAATAATGCGCGATTTAAAACATTAGTAGGATTATAGGCATGGATGTGAAACAGATGATTCGCCTTATTATAAAGGCGATAGGATTTATATATTGGTTTGTTTTTCTATATCTTGGTGGTTTAATGGTCGTAGACTGGTCAGGGTTTATGTCCCAACATAATATAGAAACACCTCTATTCCTTACATACTTAGTATTTGTAGGATGTTTTGTAACACCGTATATTATGCTGTACTGGAAGAAGCTAAATCCTAATGTGAAAGTTCCATTTTTAGTGCGCCATCTCTCCGAATTTATGGCGCGATTAGAAGATTGCCATAGCATATGGTTTGATGTACTATATGTACTAAAATTATTGCTCTATTTCGTAACAATTCTGTGGATGCTTTGTATCATATTACTTACCTTAGCAGTTATTGCGTGGACAGTAGTTCTAATTTTACTGAGCAATTGATGATGTACATTTACATTTACATTGTTTTCTCTACTAATGCTTCTTGTAAAAGTTGAGAAAAATTAATTCCTTTAGCTAGCGCTCGATCATTTAGCCATGCAGGAATTGTTAAGGTTTTCTTTACGGATTTACTATTTTTAGCTAAATCAATATCTGTTTGTACTAATGTAGGATACGTTGTATCTGTACAAGGTAAGTTGCGAATAGATGTAGGTGTAGGTAAGCTTTCTCCATCTTCTAAGGCACCTAAAATATATAGTTCCATTGCCTCTTGGGCATTAGTTACGAGCTCTGTTAGGGTTGAGCCAGTACTGCTAGTATATTCTAAGTCTGGAAACTCAGCCCAGAAACCATCAGCATCATCATGGATTATAGCAGGGTATATAAATTTCATAGGTCCTCCTCATTTTAGTCCCGTACGCTTTAAAATTGCATTTAATAAGCCGGCAGGTACATCTTTTCCGTGTACGGCAATCACTTCAACTTGATTATCCTTTTTCAAACGATGATGACTGCCGCGTTGCCGTACATCCTTCCAGCCGTTTTTGAGTAGCAGTTTTAGTAGATCTTTATCCTTCATATGCTCTCCTTTTATGGTAACACGTGTATACGTATAAAACAATTGTTAGGAGTTATATATTCTTATTTATAGTCTAACTGTATATAAAGGAAAACAGGGGTGACCATTGGTCACCCCTGACTCTATTAGTCACTTGACAAAATAGATATATGATTTATATGCATTAATTCTATTTATATAAATCATATTGGTATATAATTAAGGTATATAAATCGGGTTGTATATTGATGAAAGGAGAGAATTCATCATGAAACCATTGGGTAAACGGATTGCAATGGCTGTGTTGTGTGCGGCCACATTGACATCCCCCTTATTGTTGAGCGGTTGTAGTATGTCGGAGCTATGGCAGGGCACTGAACAGAGTCGCAAGGAAATTGCACAGCGGTCTGAGCAGGATCAGGTACAGTTATTTAATCAATATGTGAAAGCCATAAGCCGATTTAACCGCATGGCGGTAATGTTTGATTATGCGAATAGGCCAACTCTTAATGAGTTAAAAGCGGGGCAGCATTTAACTGTATTTAATGCACCGAACTTTAAACAGCTACAAAAAGAATTAGAAGAGGCTAAGCAAGCAGGTATTCCGTATGATGAAATGAAGGGGCCTTTAGATAAGCTACTTTCAAAATTGAACGAAATTACACCGGTTGCGGAAGAACTTGACGCATACTATAAATCTAAAGGGTATACTACAGATAACTATGCTAAGGAGCAACAATTAGGACCTAAATATGTTCAGTTGTATGAACAATTTATTCCTATTTATGCTGACTTTGATAATTTAATGCATAAGATTAACACGGACCGATTGCAACAACGATTACAACAATTGCGTGATGCAGGTAAGAAAAATGCAGCCGCTGCACAAGAGGTTTCTTTGCGACTTACTGCAGTCCTAGAAAAGCTAGATAGTGAAAAAGAACCAGATGTAAATGCTATCAATCAAGAGCTACAAGCTATTGGTGATTTAGCGAATGGTATTGCTAGCCCTCAGTATGACACTGTTAAGACTTCTGTAAACTCTACGATTGGTGCCATTCGTACTTATATGGGATCCAAACAAGATAACGATTATAAACATATGGTTGAGGCCTATAACCGTTACATTTCCAATATGAATACAACCAATATGAATGAATTGGATCAATAGAGTTAATACGGATTAAGACGGATACGTTATATATGAGTTAATATAAGTATGAGCATCATATAAGCGTAACTTAGTGTAAGTATTATATAAGCATAAGTTAATGTAAGTATTATATAAAAAAGCTGTATCGAATGAGGATATCATTTGATACAGCTTTTATGAGTTTATAGGTTAGATATAGTTTCTAAAATGGTTTATGAGATTGCATGCAGATGGCATACGCTCTCTTGTACTTAACTACATTTTTCTAATGGTTGTAATTTGATTTGATAATGAGAACAACACTAAGGCTATCCAGATACAACCAAAGGCGATCATTTGTGGTGTGCCAAAGCTTTCACCAAAGTAGAAAATAGCTAGCAACAAGGCAATGGTAGGGGAGACATATTGTAGGAAGCCTAGTAGGTTGAGCGGCAATAGTTGAGCGCCATAGGAGAATAGCACCAATGGAACCGATGTTGTTAGACCGCAGGCTATGAGTAGCATGGACGTATACCAGTCTGTGCTGAAATAGGACCATACTGTATTATCGATCATGGTCGTATAGAGTAAGGCTAGCGGTGTTAATAGCCAAGCCTCAAAGGCGATGCTCGTAAAGGGAGAGATGAGTAGTTTCTTTTTGACGACCCCATAGAGGCCAAAGGAAACGGCGAGGATCATCGACACTAACGGCAAGGATCCCACTTGATAGGTGAGCAAGGCGATGCCGATGGTAGCGATGAGAACACTTAGCTTTTTTGGTACAGATAGAACCTCTTTAAATAGGATGACACCTAACACCACATTGAAGAGTGGGTTGATGTAATAGCCAAGGCTCGTGTCCATAACTTGGTTGTTGGCGATGGCCCAAATGTAGGTAAACCAATTTACGCTGATGATGACTGATGCCATCAACAGTAGTAATAGTTGTGAACGCTGTTCTTTTAGTAATTGAAAGTCCTTTTTGAACTGTTTAAAATGTAGGCCAAATACGACGATGGCCATGCAAATGCCTGACCAGATAATGCGCTGTGCCAGTATATTATATGGTGAAACATGGTTTAATAATGCCCAATAGAGAGGGAGTAAGCCCCAGATGATATAGCAACTAAGGGCTGTTATTAGACCTTTTTTACTTGTATGCTCCATAATGCCTCCTTGTGATTGTATACATTATATCACGCATTGTGTTTGCATTTGTGCGTAGGCTTAGATTTTATGATGATTTGTACTCGATTTATAACTCGATTTGCAGACAATGAATACGTATATTTGATAGCGATGAATACGTATATTTGAAAGTGATGAGTTTTTATCATTTTAAATATGCATTAGTTATAACCTAAAATTTGATACTTATGATTAACTGTTATGTTCATTGACTTTGTGCATAATCTTACACTATATTGGACTTAGAACAACGAATATAGAGAATAGGTGTCGCAAGACTTAATAGAGAAATCGGTACAAGCCGATGCGGTCCCGCCACTGTAAGGACGAGCCTGCTTTCATACATGTCACTGGAGCAATCTGGGAAGGCGAAAGCAAGGTGATGAGCCCGAGCCAGGAGAACTGCCTATTTGATAATCACCGTTATGTACCTACGAGCGATAGGAAGGGGATTGAGGTATACTTTTTACAATAGTTTTAGTGTACCATTCAATATGTAACCTAACGTGTCACTCTCGGGTGGCACGTTTTTTTATTTGCCACGCTAGAGGGTCGTTCATATATGGCATAGGCTTAATAGTTTGACTGGAGATTCATCATCATGATGGACATATATTTGGCACCTATGGAACTCATATACGAAGCAACTCACTGGTACGGTGCGCTGTTCCCCCTGTATGGTTTCAAGTTGAAAAGGAGGCACATATATGTCTGACAAAAAGACTTCAAAGGACGCTGAACGCGATTTACTGGCGCCTGTATCCTTTGATGAGTTTGAGAAACCTACGTATGAACGATGGCAGGCTGAGGTTGAAAAGGCGTTAAAAGGTGGCGATTTCCATAAAAAAATGTTCACCAAAACCTATGAAGGTATTACGTTACAACCTATCTATACACCTGCATTGCATCAGGAAAAGATTCCAAAGGGCGTTTATCCTGGTGCTGGCGAGTTCCTACGTGGCACGAAAGCAAGCGGCTATATCAAAGATTCTTGGGGTGTATCTCAATATGTAGATGAGTCCTTACCGAAGGATGCCAATCATGCAAGTTTATACGAAATTGTGAAAGGTGGCACTATTCACAACATTCGTCTTGATGAAGCAACACGCCATGACCAAGATGTGCAAGTAGGCGCATCTGTTGGTGTAGGCGGCACATCCTTGTCTACGATGGATGATTGCAGCCAATTAATTGAACGATTTAATCTTAAGGAAAATCCTTTATACATTGAAACTGGCGCATCTGCAGCGATTTTGCTCGGTATGTTGTCGGCTACTGTGAAAGCTTCTAAAAAGCAAACATCCGATTTGAAAGGTCTCGTTGGTGCAGATCCTATCGGCGTGTGGGCTAAAGACGGTGCATTGCATATGTCTTTAGATACTGCTTTTGATGAAATGGCACATACTGTTGTATGGGCCAAGGATCAAGCACCTGAGCTTAAAACAGTGCTCGTATCCGGTGATGTATACGCTAATGGCGGTGCCAACGATGTGCAAGAGGTTGCCTATGCATTGGCAACAGCTGTTTGCTACGTGCGGCAATTGGCACAACGCAACATCGATATTCATACCATTGCTAAGAGCATGATGTTTACATTCTCCCTAGGTGCAAACTTCTTCATGGAAATTGCTAAATTGCGTGCGTTGCGCGTGCTTTGGGCTCGCATTATGGAGGCCTTCGGTGCTGGTGAAAGCGACCGTGCCGTTCATGTACACGGTAGAACATCTGCTTTCACAAAAACCGTATACGACCCATATGTAAACTTGTTGCGTAATACAACACAAGCATTCTCTGGTGTTGTAGGTGGTCTCAATAGTCTTGAAGTTTCTCCATTTGATCAACCAATTCGCAAATCCGATGAATTCTCTCGTCGTATTGCCCGTAACATTCAAGTTATGTTACAAACTGAATTCGAATTGCGTCAACCAGTTGACCCTGTAGGTGGTTCTTGGTATGTAGAAACATTGGCAGCTGAACTATGCGAAAAAATTTGGGATGAATTCCAAACTATCGAGTCTAAAGGTGGCATTATCGCTGCCTTGAAGGAAGGTTATCCTCAAGCGCAAGTTAAAACAATTCTTAATGAACGCTTTAAAAACCTTGCATTCCGTAAGGATGTAGCGGTTGGTAATAACATGTACGCTAATATGACGGAAGAATTGCTTGATCCAAAACCTGAAAATCAAGAAACATTGCGTCAAAAACGGGTAGCTCATCTCGAAGAATACTTGGCAACTGCAGATTCAGAAGCGGTTGTAAAAGCCCAATCTACACTCGAAGCAAGCACAACAGAGCCAGGTGCATTGATTGGCCTTATCGAGCTCGGTGCATTGCAAAAAATGACAATGCGTCAAATCCGTAAGGCTTTGGATGCGGGCGATATTTCCTCCGAAACAATCGAACCTATTACGGCTCATCGTTGGACGGAACAATTTGAAGCTCTTCGTATGCGTACGGAAAATTATAAACAACGCACAAAAGATAATGTGAAGGTATTCTTGGCTAATATGGGCCCTATTCCTCAACATAAACCTCGTGCGGACTTCTCCACAGGCTTCTTTGAAGTAGCGGCGTTCGAAGTAATCAAAAATGATGGTCATGAAACAACGGCTGATGCGGCTAAGGCAGCTCGTGAAAGTGGCGCCGATGTGGTAGTTATCTGTTCTACAGATGATACATATCCTGAATTAGTACCACCACTTGCGAAAGAATTGAAAGAAACTATGCCTCATGTAACGGTTATCTTGGCAGGTGCACCTTCTAAGGATCTTGAACCTGTATACCGTGAAGCCGGTGTAGATGATTTCATCTCTGTTCGCGCAAATTGCTACGAAATTCTACATGCGTTACAAGATAAGAAAGGGATGTGAGCTCATGTTTAAAAATCCAGACTTCTCCTCTCTTGGCTTGGGATCTCAGACTGCCACATCTCGCGATGCATGGCTTGCTGAGCTTAAAAAAGAAACGGGAAAGAACTTTGAAGAATTATATAATACGACAATGGAGCAAATCCAATTAAAACCTCTCTACACAGAGATGGATTATGAAGGAATGACGCACCTAGACTATATGGCTGGTGTACCTCCATTCTTGCGTGGACCTTACTCTACCATGTACGTAACGCGTCCTTGGACAGTACGTCAATACGCAGGTTTCTCTACAGCCGAAGAATCCAATGCGTTCTACCGTCGTAACTTGGCAGCGGGACAAAAAGGGTTGTCTATTGCCTTTGACCTTGCCACACACCGTGGTTATGACTCCGACCATCCTCGCGTAGTAGGCGATGTTGGTAAAGCGGGCGTTGCGGTAGACTCCATCCTCGATATGGAAATTCTATTCTCCGGTATCCCTCTCGACCAAATGTCCGTATCCATGACAATGAACGGCGCCGTATTGCCTGTCATGGCGTTCTACATCCTAGCCGGTGAAGAACAAGGCGTTGATAAAAAGGTTATGGCTGGTACGATCCAAAATGATATCTTGAAAGAATTCATGGTACGTAACACCTATATTTACCCTCCAGCTACGTCCATGCGCATCATCGGTGATATCTTTGCGTACACATCTCAGTACATGCCTAAGTTCAACAGTATCTCCATTTCTGGCTACCATATGCAAGAAGCGGGCGCTACTGCAGATATCGAATTAGGTTACACATTGGCCGATGGTCTTGAATACATCCGTACCGGTGTAAATGCAGGCCTTCACGTAGATAAATTCGCTCCACGATTGTCCTTCTTCTGGGCAATCGGTAAAAACTACTTCATGGAAGTAGCGAAAATGCGTGCTGCACGTATGTTGTGGGCTAAGATTATTAAGAGCTTCGGTTCTGAAAATCCAAAATCTATGGCTCTTCGTACACATAGCCAAACATCTGGCTGGTCCTTAACAGAACAAGATCCATTCAATAACGTAGCTCGTACATGTATGGAAGCGATGGGTGCTGCATTGGGCCATACGCAATCTCTACATACCAATGCGCTTGATGAAGCCATTGCGTTGCCTACGGACTTCTCTGCACGTATCGCTCGTAATACTCAGCTTTATATTCAAGACGAAACTAAGGTATGTAAGGTTATCGACCCATGGGGCGGTTCCTACTACGTAGAAGCCTTGACTGATGAATTGATTCGCCGTGCTTGGGGTCATATCCAAGAAATCGAATCCCTTGGTGGTATGGCGAAAGCGATTGATACTGGTCTTCCTAAGATGCGTATCGAAGAAGCGGCAGCTCGTCGCCAAGCTCGTATCGACTCTGGCCGTGAAGCTATCGTCGGTATTAATAAATACCGTCTAGATAAAGAAGATCCATTGGATATCCTCGACGTAGATAACACAGCTGTACGGGAAGCGCAAATTCGTCGTCTCGAACAATTGCGTGCTAACCGGGATGAAGAAAAGGTTCAATCCTGTCTTGAAGCGATCACAAAGGCTACAGAATCGGGTGAAGGCAACTTACTTGCTCTTGCACTTGAAGCGGCTCGTGCTCGTGCATCCTTGGGTGAAATTTCCTTTGCTGTTGAAAAGGTATGCGGTCGTCATAAAGCGGTTATTCGCTCTATTTCCGGTGTATACTCCAGCGAATTTGAAGATGACGATGTAATCAAAGAAGTACGCCAAATGGCAGATAACTTTGAAGAACTCGAAGGTCGTCGTCCTCGTATCATGATTGCGAAGATGGGCCAAGACGGTCATGACCGCGGTGCCAAAGTTATCGCTACATCCTTCGCGGATATGGGCTTTGACGTGGATATCGGACCTTTGTTCCAAACTCCAGAAGAAACAGCACAAGATGCGGTGGATAATGACGTTCATATTGTCGGATTTAGTTCTCTTGCGGCGGGGCATAAGACATTATTGCCTCAACTTGTAGAGGAACTCAACAAGCGGGGCCGCGGAGATATTTTAGTTGCCATCGGCGGCGTAATCCCTGCTCAGGACTATGAATTCCTACGCGAACATGGCGCAGTGGCTATCTTTGGCCCTGGTACAGTTTTGCCAGTAGCGGCGAAAAAATTACTAGAAACATTGACTAGTCACGTTCAAGACGAGTCTCATGACTGATAACAAACGGCCTACTCCGGATGAATTGCGCAATACACAGGACGCAACTTTCACCACTGGTGAAGGCAAAGCCCCTGAATTAGGTGTAAAAAACGCAAGCACCGAGGGTAGTACCTATCGTCCCGACTGGGTGCCAGAAGAAGCGAAGAAAGATGACACTTACGCGTGTCACGTAATGAAAGGCGTCAAGGAAATGCATGACGGCCTCTTATCCAGCTCTGCTCATCTGGCTCCAGCGGTACGTCCCGTACAGCGGCGAAAGAAATTGACTGTCGCTGATTATGTACGCGGTATCGAGCAGGGGGACCGCGTTATACTTTCAC
>OGEC01001693.1_pt1 | contig 9792 bp, 9 predicted proteins | sample 1570551 | NCBI WGS metagenome assembly OGEC01 (sample SAMEA2582127, study PRJEB24529) | metagenome | biome: Human gut stool | place: China | collected 2011 | reverse complement strand
GTGAAACTTGAGCAACTTAATTTCGAAGATTTTTTTGAAGATGCCTTCCAAATCTTTTACCAAAAAAACAACATCACTCCTAAAGATTCCGCCAAGAAGCAAAAGAGTGATGTTGCAGATTAGAAGAGATAGGCAGTAGCTTACCCCTACTGCCATTATCTCATATTTCATGTAGTAAAGAAAGTGAGATCAGTATGATTGAATTATTAACTAAAGAAGATATTATGCGACTGACAGGATATTCTAAATCACAGGCTCAAAGTCTGATTAGAAAAGCCAAAGCTGACTTAGTTCAAAATGGCTTCGATTGGTATCGTAACAAACGTGTCGGACGGGTTCCCTTAAAATCGATTGAACATATTCTTGGTTTTGAGTTAACACCTAAACATGATATAATAGACACTATACAGGAAGGTGCTACTATTGATGAGGAGGTTCAGAATGGTAGTAACTAGACAAAAAAATAAAAAATGGAGGGTTGATATAAGTGATGGCTATGATGCCGTAACTGGCAATCAAAAACGTCACAGAAAAACAGATTTTAAATCACGTAAAGAAGCTGAACGTTATGAAGCTGATTACCGTATCAATAAACTTCATCAAGTGGGACACAAAGACAAAGTCTCTGTAGCTTACCTCTACTCTCTTGTCAAAGAAGATGATGAAATCCGAGGTAATAAAAGAGGGACTATCGACAGTCAAAAATCTTATTATCGGATGTACGTCTCTAAGTATTTTAAAAATGCTAATATGAGAGAGGTCTCGCTTCAAGATATCAAGCAATATCGTGACTGGTTAAGAAAACAACCTAGTGTAAAAGGTGGCACACTAACCAATTCACACATTAATCAACAAATAATCTTTGTTCATAAACTGTTTGATATTGCTGTAACCAATGGCATTAGAACGAACAATCCTTGTGATGGTCTGCGTCGTTTGCCACAACAACACAAAGAAATGGCCTACTATACACCTGAACAATTTAAACGATTTGACTCACTTTTTGAGGAGTCAGAATATCAATACCAGCTTTTATATCGGTTATTGATGTATACTGGTGTTCGAATTGGTGAGGCACTAGCACTTACTTGGGAGCAGATCAACCTTGATGAAAAATACGTTGATGTAAAATTTTCAGCATACTACCGAAATAGTGAGGTCCATATTGGAACTGTTAAGACTACTCAATCTAACAGACGCATATACATTCACAATGCTTTTGTAGAGGAGCTAAAAAGTTGGAAAGCAAAGCAATTTGAACTACTTAAGGCTTTTACAGACAACACTGACTCTTTACAGATTTTCCAAAACTCACCAGAGATTCTAACCAGTCCAGATATTTCTAATTTCAGGACAAAACTGAAAAAACGCATGCCTAAAAATTTAATACTGATTCGTAATCATGATTTTAGACATTCTCATGCAGCCTTTCTCGTCTCACAAGGTCTTAGAAATGGAGAGGGGAAAGACTATATTTTCTTCACACTTATGAAACGTCTTGGACACAGCTCTATCAACACAACAATAAATGTATACTCACATTTATTCCCAACTCAACAAAAAGAGGTAGCTTCTGCCTTTGATAATTTTTAAGAATAAGGCAAAATAAGGCAACAAAAACTTACAAACAAGGGCTAACCCCTTGATATGAAAGGAATCTAGAAACTATTATGATGAACATGCAGAACATGTTTCACAATTTTTTAAGTCTAGCAATCGTAAGAAAGATTGATTTAAAGCTTTTCTTGATTCACTAAATAAAACTAAAATTACTTAAATTTATATCAATAAGACAAAAAATAGACAATGGTAGTATCTTCTTTGTATCGAAAAAACTCTTCCTACACTTTAATGTAAGAAGAGTTTTTTTATCTATTTAGTTACCAATGAAACATGCATTAGTTCACTGATTGATGAAATATACTTTTCATAGTTGTAATGATAATGCTCAGAAGCACGAGATAAGACATCTCCTGTTTTCTTGTCTGGTTGAACATAATTTTCAAACTCCCCGATTGGAATTACAAAAAGTTCAAATCCTTCTATGTTATTATTTCTTACTTTACCAATAGCATAGCCAATACAATCGATGAATTTATCATAACTCCCTTTTTGAAATTTTTTGACTGTTTCTTTATTTGCTTCTACAGTACTTGTTTCAGAGTCAATAGGAATTGTCCTAGTTACTGGTAAAATACGATACTTTTCTTTTTCTCTAACAGCTTTTAAATAGTTTCCTTGATTTGTTACTGTAAAACCTTTTACAGATAGATTGTATTTTAATAGCTCTTTTAAACATTTTCTAGTATTACTCATGCTTGTTTCCTTCTGCGTTTTCCTACGTATCCTACCCCTAGTCCAGCTATCATGCTTGCACCAAGTAATCCAAGTAACGATTCTTGTGATCCAGTATTTGGTAACGAATTTGCACGTTCAACACGTGAATAAGTGGTTTTACCGTCAACTTGTGTCACTCCTGCCTGCTTCACAACGCTAGTAGAAGATACCCCATTGTCAGCCGTAGGAACAACTACCTCAGATACAGTGCCATCGTTGTTAAGAGTATAGTGAGTACCCCCGATAGCGATAGAACCGTCAGCGTTCTTAACTGCTTTCGTACCATCTACTACGTCAACAACCTTACCATCAGCATCAACTACCTGTACCACAACACCACCTTGTGCAACGATAGCATCAGCCTTATCTTTCAAGGCTTGCAAACGTTGAACTTCAGCCTCAGCCTTGTCCTGTTCAGCTTTCACAGTTGCCAAACGGAGGTATTCTACGTTCTTAGCGTTTGAGTCTTTCTTAAGAGTTTCGTAACGCTCTTTAGCTGTCTTAAGTTCATCAGCAAGTTTGATAGATTTAGCTTTAGCGTCAGCAAGCTTAGAGTTCAAATCAGCCAATACTGTTGCCTTATTAGCCAACTTAGTGGCAAGGTCTTCAGCTTTAACACTAGCAGTAATGAATTTTGTTTTAGCAACGTCTTGTTTAGTACGAGCGTCTGTAAGAGCTGTTTGAGCAACTGCTACAGCTTTAGCAAGAATTTCAAGAGTTTCTTTTTCTTTAGCGAGTACCCCTTTGGCTGTTTCGCTAGATTTCGTAGCTTCAGCAAGTTCAGTCTTAGCTACTTCCAAAGCCTTAGACTTATCTGTTGCACTAGCCTTAGCCAAAGCAAGAGTTTCTTTTGCAGTTTGAAGAGAGGCTTGGTCTGATTCAAGTTGAGTTTGAGCTTCAGCCAAAGCTTTTTCAAGAGCTGGAATATCTACAGTACCCCCTACCAAATCAGCCAAACGTTTCTGAGCACTAGCAAGAGCTTCCTTAGCAGTGTTATAAGCGGTCTCTGCAGTAGCTACCTTAGATTTAGCGTCTTGGTTGGCTTTTACTGCATTGTCATAATTTGTTTGAGTTTTAGCAACTGCTACATCGTCTACAATTGTACGTTCTACATCTTTATAAACTGGAGTTACAGTTTCTTTAGGGTTTTCAAGTGTTTGATAAGGATTGTTGATAGCTTTACCGTAAGCATTACCTAGTACAGTGTAAGTGCTTGGTGCACGGTCAATCATACCATTGTAAGTGTTTGTGAAACCAAAATCAATACCCGCTGTTGTAGAAGTACCCTTAAGACCAAGGATTTCCAAAGCTAGATCAAAGTTGTCAGAACGCTTACCGTCAACACCACCGTAAGCTTCACCAAGATACCCCTGACCTGATGTACCATAGAGTTGGTTACCCAAGTTAGCAAAGATCTTAGCTTTCAAGTCGAACATAGTCTGTTTACGTCCGTCATTGTTTTCATAGCTGACGTTATTAGCAGGCTTTTGCCCGATAACAGTTGTATCTTCAGAGTCAACACCCTTAACAGTATCTTGCAAGCTTACACCAGTGTACTTCAAAGGATTCTTAGGATCTGACATAGAATTCCAAAAACCGTTAGCTTCTAGTTGAGTTCCGTCCATGTCTTTGTAAGCTGGGAATAGAGTGTTAAAGATAGAAGTTACTGTTTTCTTAGCTTCAGCAACACTTTGATCGGTTACAGTTACCAAGTTAGTACCCACTTTGAAACGAAGGTCGTTAAGCAAAGCAGTGTAGAACAATGCCAAGTCAGTCAACTGGCTGTCAGACAAATTGTTAACATCCAACTTAGTTGCTGAATCTGTGTTAGCAAAGTTGAAATTCATGTTTTTAACCCATGAATTATATGCAGATGAAGTAGGAGCTGACACGATAGCTAGATTGTTGCCATTTTCGTCACCCTTCTTGATTGCATCCTTAACGGCTTGGACAGACCCTGTACCTTTAGCAAGGGCTTTGATTGCGTCCAAATAAGCTTGGCTTGTAACAATACCATTAGTTTCTGTAAAGTTTGAGTAAGCAACACCTTTGTTCAAATATACCCCATCAGCTGTTACAGTTGTAACTTCACCTGCTTTGACAGTTTCTGTTACAACTTTACCTTTCTTAGCTTCGTCAAGAGCAGATTTAGTTGAATTTTCAGCTGTTTGAGTACCTTCTTGGTTGCCTTTAGCAGTATTGTACTCTTTAGAAGTGCTTTCTACAGTACCCTCAGCAGTAGCTACAACAGATTTTTGATCCTTGATTGCTTGGTCTTTGTTACTTACAGACAACTTAGCCGACTCAAGAGAGTCTTTTGCAGATTTTACGTTAGTAGTATCTTCTGCGACTTTTGCAGTCAAATCTTTAACGTCTTGATCCAATTTAGCAGTATCTGTTGTAGCTGAAAGAGCCTCTACTTTCTTCTCAGCATCTGCAACTGCACTTGCAGTCTTTTCAACAGTTGACTCAGCTTTAGTAACTACGCCTTTTTGTGCTTCTGCTTTGTTTGTAGCATCAGTAAGGCTTTTTTCAACACTTGTTGTAGCTGTTGTAGCCTGATCTAGAGTTTCCTTAGCTTTCGCTTGTTCTGCCTTAGCCTCAGCAACTACCTCAGGTGTAACCTTGTTCACCTCTGTAATTTGGTTACCCAAATCAGAGATAGTGTTTTGGTTATCAGCAACAGCCTTCTCAGCACTAGCAACAACACCACCCTGAGCGTTCAACACCTGATTAGCCTGATTAGCCACAACCTTAGCATCAGCAACTTGCTGAGCCTTAACTTCAGTAGGCTGTGCTACTGGAGTTGTTTCAGCTTTAGTATCTTTCGCAACTACTTCTACATTATTTGCAGTAGTATTAGCTGAGGTTGCCTCGTCAGCACTAACTACCGATACCCCACCAGCTACCGACAGCGCCAATACAGACACTACCGCACCCGTACGCAACTTCTTAATAGAGCCGTGACCCTGAACTTCTTTTTTGAATTTGAACATATTTGGTTCTCCTAAATAGCTTTTTAAGATTATTATATCACAAAAATAGCTTTTTGATACTATAAATGTAAAACAATAGCTTTAAAAGTAGTTCTTTAAGGTTACAAATTTGAGTAATATAGGTTTTAAAGAGGTGCCTATATGAAAGAACTAAACTTAAGAGCATATATCGGTAAACGAATTAGAATACTTAGAACTCAAAAACACATGACACAACAACAACTAGAAGAAGTCGCGGACCTCCCTTTGAAATATGCTTATAAATTAGAAAATTTAGAGCCAAACATCAAGATTCAAACACTTGAAAAAATCATGCTAGCACTAGATACAGATATTGAAACTTTCTTTGATATCTCTTTGACAGAAAGTAATCCTCTTATAAATAAACTGCTGTATAAAATATCTGAACTCCCCATAGAAAAGCAAGAACGACTTTTGCATCTGCTGATTAACATAATTGAAGAAGTCAAAAAATAAGCCAAGTCTGAAAAATGACTTGGCTTTTTGCGTATTCTTAAAGGTAGTCATCAAACCCATGATTCTTTCGACTAGAGACTAACAGTTCATCAAGTAAATCCCACTCATCTCTTTTTTCTATATATTCAAACCCTTCCAATCGATTGGTCAACTTAATGAAAATAGATAGATTTTTTTCAGATTCAAAAATCTTTTCAACTAGTGGGAGATGGTCAAGTACGTCAGTCAGTAATTTATCATTTTGAAATAACACTGGAAGTGCAAAATGGTGATTATCTGATTTCTTCATTCGCTCTAACAATTTAGAAAAGTCCTTATTTTCAATCCTATACTCAATAATATCCGTAACCCTATCCATAATTTCTTTATCATTGTTCCGGATACCTTCGTAAATCCTTTCTGAAATCTCCCTAAATTCTTTGACACCCATAATTGAATGAAATGTCTGAGCAGTAATTTTAGCACTACCGTACAAAACATTTTGAACTGTCGCTTCGGATAGAAAAGTTTTTTTTGAAATAAAGTATTCTTTTTTACCCTTTTCAAATTTTATGTCTTTACTTTTTAAATCTTCTAAAAATTGTTGATACTCAGGCAATTCTGTTACAAAATTTAAAGTCACCGTCGCAAGCAATAACATATCTTCTCTGATTTTATCCTGTATTTTCATCAAATAAGCCCTCTCTTTCACTCATATTATACAAAAAATTCCAAAAATTTAGGGATTTTCAATAGATAGTCAAAAAATACTCTAGAATCAAGCTTTTACAAATCTAATTTTTTTATATTTTTTCTTATAGCTATGTATGAGATTATAGTACTGTGAGATAGCTATCACACCCTGTCTGCTATTATCAACAGATTCAAAAAGCCGTAAATCTATTGATATGTCTAACAAAACGGTTAGAAAGAGGTGGCTTATGGAGGCTACACAAACTACAATTCAGGGGCGTCTAATCGGTGCATCAGAAGTAAAGGATTTTACTTCTGGTCTTAGCACTGGACAAACCCAACTAACTATTGGAGCACGCACCCCAGAGGGACGCTTTAGTCAAACCAATATCAAAGTTGATAAAGTTAATGTATCGGACTTTACATCTTTATTTGATGAGAAAGTAGAAATCATTCTTGAAAATGTTTCTATCAATGCATATACCAGTGGAAATCGTGCTGCGCTTTCAATAAAAGCTAAGTCTGCTTTTATTGAATTGGTTTAATGGATAATGGGGAGTATCTCCCCTTATCCTTATAAAGGAATTATTATATGTCGTTTATATCTTGGTTGATAATCTTATTTGCTGGATTTCTTTATTTAGCTCTTAGGGTAAGTGAAATTAGAGAAAAGCAGAAACAGGCTCAGGCGCTTCAGTTAAACCTTCCAACAATCACAGCAGATATTGAACAGGTAATTGAAAAAAGCGCCACTGTTTCAGGTCAAAAACTTCTTTTAGATAGGCGCAACATTCGATTCTTGCAAAGTAACGATGACAATAGCTCTCACCTTGTTAGTTTTCCAATTATGTTATCAAAGGATATTGATATCGATAATGAAGAAAGCTATGTTCAACAAGTCTTTTTAATACAGTTTAACAACTACCTAGCTAAATCTACAACCTATGAAAGCTGGTCAGACAAAGGGCAGTGGCTTTCTGTTACGCCTCAATTCGGAGAACGATTACGGTATAATGATCAGTATTGTTTAAATTTAGGAATTTGGTTTTCTTACACTTCTAAATAGGAGTATTAACAGATGAAATGTTTTCTTGATAAAAATCTAGCTGATTATGGGAACCATTTCTTCTGGGATATACCTGTTGAGCGTGTACCCCACGCTCTTTTGGTAGGTTCCAGTGGGTCAGGTAAGACTTTTGCGACTAAAATATTATTGGCTCGCTTTGCTCACACCTACCCAAGAGCCACGTTCCTAATCGGCGACTACAAGGCTGACTCGGATTTTGCCTTTTTAGACGGATGTAAAGGTTTTAAGCGTTTTGAAGAAGTCTCTGAGCTCCTTACTTTAGCATTATCAATTCTTGAAAACCGCCAAAAGGGAATGGATACCTCCAGAGAATTTGTCGTGATTTGCTTTGATGAGTTCAATGCATGGCAGAATAGTCTAGATAAAAAAGAGCGTGAACAAGCCATTAAAGATTATACTCGTCTTATCCAATTGGGACGTTCCTTCTCGATTTATGTCATTGTTTCCCAGCAAGATGCTCATAAATCTAGTCTGGGATTATCTCGTGATTCTATCGGTACAGTTATCGCACTCGGTAAATTATCTAAAGAGACAGTCGCCATGCTTTTTTCTGATGAAAAAGATGATATTGCTCGAAACAACTCCAGAGGTGTCGGCTACATGAAGATAGATGGTCAAAATAGTCGCCATATTCTTGTACCAAGTTACAACATGTCTCCTTTAGAAAATCTGATTCGAGAAGCTATTCAACGTTCAGACTGCTATTTTCTTGATGAAGAGGCTGTTGCCCCGTAGCTCAAAAGCGGAGGATCAGGCCTACAGCCTCGCCAGCTTTAGCTGGCTGTTATACGGGGGACATGTAATAACCCCCGTTCCATTGACACCTAAATTCTTTGCTTTAGAAATTCCACTTTAGGGAAAGAACTTCTCTCTACTTAAAAAGCTCTCAAATCAAGTCTTTTCGTACTTGATAAAACTTAGGGTGCTTATTCCTTGAAATAGTGGAATAATTAAAATATAGAAATTTCGCTACTCAAGCAATAGTTAACAAAAACAATCCTTACCGCCCTGTTAACTTTCACTCATTAGGCGGACTGAAAGAAGGAGATTATGTCTTATAAACATGAAATTGAAGAGTATCTTCAAAAAAACAATAACCGCAAGCCAGTCATTATGACAAGCATTGATGAAGTAACGTTTGTTATAAAGCCCACAGAAGATACCGTAGGAGAATATCCAGATAATTGGCATCAAATTGCTTCATCTATATCTGAGACAGTAGCAGAGAAACTATCTTTGCCAAAACTATTTGGAGAATATGCTCCCTTAAAAACGCCACCAGCAGGCTATACAGACGGCTTTACCTTTCAGCATCTCCCCTATTATTTTGCGATTGCATGGCATAAATTCAACTTTACTATGGGGATTGTCATAAAGTTTTCAGCATCAGCTTTATCTCACTATAAAGCCACCTATAAAGACTATTATAGTGAACTGATTGACGTCCACAATATAGCACAACTGCTGTATGTTGACTACTATGATCTGCGTCTATCACGTATCGACCTTGCTGTTGATTACTTTAATTATCCAATGTCAGTAAATAGTCTTTATCAAGGACTAAAAGACAAGCAATATATCGTCACGAATCACAAGGGGCGTAAGAACGTATCTAAAGTCATCGCTCAAGAAGTAAACGGCGAGGCTAGGACCGTCTACATAGGAAGTAAGAAAAAGAATGTCAATTCTCTTCTACGTATTTACAATAAATACCAAGAGCAACTAGATAATAAAGGTCGCTATATGCACTTAACTAAGTATTGCAATTCTTGGATCCGTATGGAAGCTTCTTACAAAGGAACTTATAGCAATCAAATACTAGCCTTACTTCTTGATATTGATAGCCCTCAAGATTTAAGCAAGCTCATTGTCAATAAAATGATTGATAAGTACTGCTTTCATGATACAGAGTCTGGTAAGCCTTTACCATTCACTAGTGACTTGCTTAAAGGATCTGGGAGCTTTCCAGAACTTGAATCTTTGAACTCTAGAAATAATGACCTACTAGCAACGATTTCATATTTAATGAAAGGGAGTGGGTTCTTTCCTCTTCTGAAAAAAGTTGAAGAAATTTGGGGAACACAAGCCCGCAATCACTTCATCATTAGACTAATTCAAGAGTATGAGACCAACTACACTCCAAATCCAGATGTAGGATTATGGTTAAATAAATTTGGAGCAGAACTTGAGAAACTCAATTTCAAAGACTTCCTTGAAGACGCT
>OGEC01001691.1_pt1 | contig 9798 bp, 7 predicted proteins | sample 1570551 | NCBI WGS metagenome assembly OGEC01 (sample SAMEA2582127, study PRJEB24529) | metagenome | biome: Human gut stool | place: China | collected 2011 | reverse complement strand
CTGCGGATAACTTCTTCTTTTCATTCCGGCAGTAAACCTGCGATAACTTCGTCCACTCCAGCCTGCGCTCCGATGGCACGGGCTGTCTGTTCATTGTCACCTGTAAGCATGACCCCCCGGATTCCCATATTCTGCAGTTCCTGCACTGCCTGGGGACTGTCTTCTTTGATCACATCTGCAACTGCGATCATCCCCAGAAATCTTCCGTTTCTGGCAAAGAATAACGGGGTCTTTCCCTGATCTGCCAGTTTTCTCGCCTCTGCCTCCACATTTTCTGATACTTCAGCATGCTGGCGGATAAAGTTCAAATTTCCTCCGGTCAGATTCTCTCCATCATTCAGCCCGGAAAGTCCATTTCCCGGCACTGCCTGAAATTCACTCACTTCGATGCCATCTGGCACTTTCTGCTCCTTTGCATAGGATAAAATTGCTTTTGCCAGCGGATGCTCACTTTTCTTTTCCAGAGCATACGCAATCTCCAGCAGTTCTTCTCTTGCAATTTTACTATCCGGAATAACATCTGTCACTTTCGGTTCCCCGCTGGTAATCGTTCCTGTCTTATCCAGCGCAACAATCTCCGTCTTTCCTGTCTCTTCCAGCGAAACAGCTGTCTTAAACATGATTCCATTCTTCGCTCCCATTCCATTTCCAACCATAATTGCAACCGGAGTGGCCAGACCTAATGCACACGGGCAGCTGATCACCAGAACAGAAATTCCCCTTGCAAGTGCAAATCCAACAGACTCTCCGACAAGCAGCCATACGATCATTGTGACAATTGCAATAGAAATAACTGTCGGAACAAATACTCCTGAAACTTTATCTGCCACTTTGGCAATTGGCGCTTTTGTTGCTGCCGCATCACTTACCATCTGAATGATCTGTGATAATGTTGTATCCTCACCAACTCTCGTCGCCTCGCAGCGTAGAAAACCTGACTGATTCATTGTAGCTGCAGACACCTTATCCCCTTCTGCTTTATCTACCGGTATACTCTCTCCGGTCAGGGCAGCTTCATCTACTGCACTATTTCCTTCCAGAACAATTCCATCCACCGGAATATTCTCCCCCGGTCTTACAACAAACTGATCTCCTCTTCTCACTTGGTCAATCGAAACTTCCTGTTCTTTTCCATCACGCAGGATCGTTGCTGTCTTTGGTGCCAGCTTCATGAGGCTTTTTAATGCATCTGTTGTCTTTCCCTTTGAATGCGCTTCAAGCATCTTTCCGACTGTGATCAACGTTAAAATCATTGCTGCTGACTCAAAATAAAATTCATGCATCAGCTCCATCACATGATCCATATCGCCTGCCGTCTGCGCAGCTGTCATAGCAAATAATGCATACACGCTATATCCATAAGATGCACCTGCACCAAGTGCAACCAGCGTATCCATATTTGGTGCTCTATGAATCATGCCTTTCCATCCACTGATAAAAAACTTCTGATTGATCACCATAACGATTGTCGTTAACAGGAGCTGCGCCAGCCCCATCGCCACATGATTCCCTTCCAGAAATACCGGAAGTGGCCAGCCCCACATCATATGCCCCATTGACAGATACATGAGCGGAATCAAAAAACACAAAGAAGCGATCAGACGCCTTTTCATCTTTGGTGTCTCCCTGTCTTTCAACGCATCTTCCGCACAGTTCTGCTCACTTTGATTCATCCCATGCCTTTCATTCTTTGCAGATTTCAACGTTGCCCCATATCCAGCTTCCTCAACAGCCGCAATAACCGCATCTACTGTTGCTGTGCCTTCCACTCCCATGGAATTCGTCAGAAGACTGACTGAACAGTTCTCAACTCCGGGGACTTTCCCAACTGCCTTCTCAACACGGGCACTGCAGGCTGCACAACTCATTCCCGTCACATTATATTGTTTCATTTTACTCCTCCTTCAAGTTGTGATCCGGACTTTTTGTGCCAGATCTCTCTTCAGATCTTTTATCGCATCAATTTCTGAAGTGTCGTCACGAGCTCGTCAATCGTTTCATCTTTTCCATCCCGGATATCATCTGCCACACATGTCCGGATATGGTTTGCCAAAAGCACTTTATTGAAACTATTCAAAGCCGCATTCACCGCAGATACCTGAATCAGAATATCCGGACAATACGCGCCTTCTTCAACCATCCTTCGAACTCCCCTGACTTGTCCTTCAATTCTACTCAGACGATTCATCAGATCTTTATATTCTTTTTCCGGTCGATCCTTTGTCTTGTGACAACATCCCGGACAGACTTTCTTTTCTTCCATTGTATTTCTCCTGTTGTATAACCCCCAGGGGGTATATTTTCTAATTATTAATATATACCCCCTACAGGTATATTTCAAGTGCTTTTTAACAAAAAGTTACTGTTCATGCTACATGCGGTTGCTGCTTACGCTATATGCGGCCGGCAACAACAAAGAAGCTGTCATGGAACATTTCACGATTGTATCTATGTTCCATGCAGCTTCTCTGCAATCCATTATTATGTTCGTTATTATATTTCCTGACAAATCTGTCTTATTCCACACTCTTGAGTGACTCAACCATGTTGATCTTCTTTAATTTAAAATACATCACTCCATTGACAAACAAGGAAAAGGCCACTGTCAGCAGAAAGGCATACAGGAAACTCGGTGGATCGATATTTCGTCCAAACATAACGGAATCAATCTCCACTGTCTCAACAATAAAACGGTGCAGAATTTTTCCGATCACCAATCCCGCCAGTGCCCCAATCAATGTCAGCAGGATATTCTCTCTGTAGACATAAGAAGAAACTTCCTTGTCATAAAATCCAAGTACCTTTAATGTTGCCAGTTCTCTCTTACGCTCTGTAATGTTAATATTATTCAGATTATACAGCACTACAAATGCCAGCATTCCTGCTGAAATAATCAATACAACAATCACGATGTCCAGACTCTCCAGCATATGATCCACCTGCTTTTTCAGGCTTGTCGTATAGCTGATGCTAAGTGTTCCATCACACTTCATTACATTTTCGCCGACATCCTTTGCCTCTTCTGTTGTACGGTCCTGAGTTCTATAATAAATCGAATTATAGTCCGGAGCCTCACCGAATGTCTTTTCATAGACTTCAGATGTCATATAGAGATAATGTCCCATATAGTTCTCACAGATTGCGCTGATCAAGACTGTTTTCTCTCCATCATCTGTATCAATCGTTAATTTATCACCGACATTGACTTCCAGCAGTTTCGCTGCTTTTTCAGTCAGGATTGCTCCTTTATCCTCCAATGAATAAATTTCCTTTGTCTTCCGATCCCGGATCACGACAAACTTTTTGAATGCTTCCACATCTTTTGGTACATCTAAATAAACTTCCTGAGAAGACTCTCCTGAACTAACCTCAATATTTTTCAAAAGATTTTCTGCAGTCACTGATACCTTCTTATCCGCATCCAGTTCTTTCTGGACATCATTTCTCTCTTCTTCTGTCACATCTTCCTTTAAAATAACGTCTCCATCATAAAGCTGAATCTGTTCGTATTGAAGCGGAACGATTGCTGAAATAGAATCTTTTAATCCAAAACCAAACAACATCATGCCCATACAACCGCCAATTCCAAATACTGTCATGAAGAAGCGTTTTTTATATCGCACCAGATTGCGCACGGTTGATTTCCACGTGAAATTCAGATTTTTCCAGATAAACGGAACTCGTTCCAGAAATACCCGTTTTCCCTGTTTTGGTGTCGGCGGACGCATCAATTCTGCTGCCTGCTCTCGTAATTCTTTCATACATGAGAACAGTGTTGCGATTACTGTACATGCAAGTGCCGCTGCACATGCTGTTACAGCATAATACAAATTATATGGGATCACAACATCATACATATGACGATACAAGATCTTATATGCAGTGATAATGATATATGGAATTATCTTTTCTCCAATCAGAATTCCGAAAACACCACCGGTTAATGTCGCAAGGATCGCATACCAGAGATATTTTCCAACAATTGAAGCATTTCCATATCCGAGAGCCTTCAAAATACCGATCTGCGTTCTCTCCTCCTCTACCATTCGTGTCATTGTTGTCAGACTGATCAATGCTGCAACAAGGAAGAAAATGAGTGGGAACACTTTACCGATTGCCCGCATACGATCTGCATTATCTCCATATCCACTGTATTCTGTCAGATTGTTCCTATCATAGACATACCACTTTGGCTTTTCAAGATCATCAATCTTCTGCTGTGCTTTCGCAAGCTCTTCTCTTGCTTCTGTAATCTGCCGTTCTCCATCTTCAATCTTCTTCTGAGCTTCTATACGACCTTCCTCATACTCTGCCCAACCGTCTTCCAGCTCCTTTGTTCCGCTGCTTAGTTGCTGCTGTGCCTCCTCAATCTTCTTCTGTCCCTCACTGATCTGCTGCCATCCGCTGTCAATCTGCTGCTGACCGGATGTAATCTGCGCCTTCGCCTGATCTATCTGCCGACTTGCGGTAAGGATTGCAGCATCCCCCTGTGTCAGCACATCCGTCAGTTTCTGTATATTATCCTGCAATACCGGAATACCCGCTTCAATCTGAGCTATCCCGGCTTCAACTACTGGAAGCCCTTCGTTGATCTGCGTTAATCCGGCTTCGATCTTTGTCTGGTTTTTCTGAATCTCTGCTTCGGCAGCCTTCGACTCCAGTTCCATTTTATCCAGATTTGCTTTCAATTCAGTCAACTTCTCTTCCATTGCTGTTTTTTCAGCTTCCAACTGTTCTAACTGAGCTTTTAATTCCGGATCTTCTTCTCCTGCTTCCTGTTTCCGGTCATATTCTTCTTTCAGTGCCTCATAGTTCTGTAAAAGAAGTTCATACTGTGTATTTAATTCTTCATAAGACTGTTTCAGCGGCTGATAAATTTGCTGATACGCGGACTGATAATCTTCTGCCTGTTGCTGCAATTCTTCCTTTGCTTTCAGAAGCTCGTCTTTCTTTTGCTGCATCTGTGTCTGTTGCGCTAAAAGTTCTTGTCTCTGATCTTCCAGACTTTCTTCCTGCTCTTTCAGTTGTACCAGCTGATTTCTTAATGTTGTAAGTGCAATCTGTTTTTCGCTAAGTTCCTGTGCTCCCTGCTCAACTTTTGCTTTGGACTGATTCAGCTCCTTTTGCTTTGATACCAGAAGATTTCTCGACTGCTCCAGTTCAAGCTTCGAAGCTGCCAGCTGATTTTTTCCCCGTTCAAGCTCTTTCTGCGCTGCATCAAGTTTCTCTCTTGCACTTGCAAGTTCTTCTTCTGCCTCTTCTTTTCCATCCGCCAGATCCTGCTCTGCCTGAGCTAACTCTTCTTGTGCTTCATCCACTTTTTCCTGCGCTGTCGAAGTAATCTCATCATATCTGGCCTGTTCTCTTTCCGCTTTAATTGCCTGAACCTTTTTCAGCACAGAATCCACATGTTCTTCATATTCTTTCGTAAATGCAGTTGCTTCCTTTGCACCTTCAACCTGCACTGTAATCTCTGTATACACATCTAATGAAAATGCTTTCTCCGGAACGCAAAGAAAGGCACTGACACTTCCATTTCCGATTGTTGTACTGCCTCTGTGAAATGCAATATACTCCGGACTGCTGACCGTACCAACAATGGTAAATGTATCTGTCTTGAGTGTATCTTCCAAAGAATCCGAAGTCCCACTCGATAATGTGATCTTATCCCCAATCTTCAGATTCTTTCCATCCAGATAATCTGCATCTATTACACATTCATTTTCCTTTTCTGGAAGCCTGCCATCTTCTAACTGAACTTGATTCATCTTATCCTGGAGCGCCATAACATGAACTGCTACCTGGTTTCCCCGAATCGTACAAAGTACATCTGTTGCATAGCTTCCTTCTGCATCCAATACACCATCCACAGCACGAATTGCATCCAGATCATCTTCTGTCAGTCCCATTGTACTCATTACCTGAATATCCATCAGGTTCTTCTCATCGAAATATGCATCTCCTGAATATCTCATATCCGGCTCTGATGCACGAATTCCGGAAAAGAATGCACATCCTATCGCAACAATAAAGAAAATGGATAAAAAACGTCCAAGGCTATGACGGATCTCCATATAAAAGTTTTTTCGTAATGCTTTCTTCATCCACATCCCCTACCATTCAATTTCATCAATCGAAGTCGGATTCTCATTAGATTCCATTCTTGCTACCTGTCCATTTTTTATATGAATCAATCGATCTGCCATCGGCGCAAGTGCCTGATTATGTGTAATGATAATAACTGTCATTCCCTTTTCTCTACACATATTCTGAAGTAATTTCAAAATTGATTTTCCTGTATTGTAATCCAATGCACCTGTTGGCTCATCACAAAGCAAAAGCTTTGGGTTCTTCGCTAATGCTCTCGCGATTGAAACTCGCTGCTGCTCACCGCCGGAAAGCTGTGCCGGAAAATTATTCTTCCGTTCCCCCAGACCAACTTCCTCCAAAACTGCCTGTGCATCCAACGGATCCTTACTGATCTGCAACGCAAGCTCAACATTTTCCAATGCGGTCAGATTCGGCACAAGATTATAAAACTGAAAAACAAATCCGATGTCATCTCTGCGGTATCCTGTCAGCTGTTTGGAATTATAAGCTGTAATATCTTTTCCATCTACATACAGCTTCCCGCTTGTTGCTGTATCCATTCCGCCGAGAATATTAAGCACAGTTGTCTTACCTGCACCACTTGGTCCAACGATTACAACAAGTTCTCCCTGCTCAATCGAAAAGCTGATGTGATCCACTGCATGAATCTCAACTTCACCCATTTTATAAGTTTTCGTGATATCCTGCACTTTAACGAATTCCTTCATCTACATTCTCCTGACTCTTTTTCTCTTCTTCTGCATCTCTCCTGGCAAGCAGTCTGTTACTCTTTTCTTCGATTCTCTACAGGCGCAGTTTCTCCCACTCTTCTCCTGCACCGAATGTCTCATGAAAACGTTCCGGAAGCGGTGTATCCTGGAATAATTTCTTCTGATACTGTACGATCAGACTCGCAGCTAACGGCACTGCACCTGAATATTGCCGTTTTAAAACCTTACAATATTTCTGACATAACGGATCTGGCTTTACACTCATCACTATGTCATGCAATGAATCGTATTTCCCCACTGCCTTCATCCCAAGAAACAACGCTTTTCGCTTTCCAGATGTCGGTGCCAGAAACAGCTTATGATAAAAAACCATCCCTTTTAATGCCTTATAGATCTGCTCGGCTGTTACATCTTTGAAAAATGGTGCGATCACTTCCGCATACTCCATCTTAGGATGAATATGCTTCGCTGTCAGATAGCGCAAAGGATCATGATAATCTTCCGTCAGCATCATTCGATCCAGCTCCATCTCAATCTCATTGTGTGAAACTCTTCCTACCTGCATAATTTTTTCAACATAAGGATGACATTCACTGTCTAAAGCAAAATGACAGATAAATCCATAAATATATGCACGCGCAGCAGACGGATCTTTTGCTTTCTCAATCACTTCAACTGCATGATGGAAAAACTCATCGGCAAATTGTTCATGAAGTGTATGCCCCTGTTCATTCACCGGATCTTTCTTTAATGCATTATAATAAAATAAGATATCCGGTCCATGTAACCCAATATCAAACAACTCTCTATGCGCTTCTATAGAATTCTGAAGGGGTCTTGGAAGTGCGCTGAGCACCTCTTTTCCGAATTTATAATGTGCGTATGTTGTTGGCATAAGAAACCTCTCCTTTTTCCGAATTTTCTTGTTAAGATTTATAATTACTCATATTATTATATTAACACATTCTTCTCTGTCTGACAGTAATTATCTTTATAAAAAATATGTGAAATGATATTAAAAATGCTAAATTTTTACTGCTTTTTCACTTCTTTTAACGCAATAATCACTTGACATTTATATTTCTTTTTACTATATTAGTATGTACAGTACACAAGAGAATGTGTCTGTTACAGTAGAGAGTATTCATTACTCTACCCTGATCAGGGCTTGTACTGGTTTCGACAGGGATCTCGAAGATGGAGAAGCTATCCGTAGGCTGATGCGTTAAATCGCAAACTTAAAATTAAACGCTAACGATAATTTCGAATTAGCTGCAGCCTAAATGCTGCATGTCAGCCCTGAAGCACTCACACTTTAGGAATCTGGCACCGACTATGTGAGAAACGATGACGGCAAAGCTTTGAGCTGTCAGGCGTATTATGAAGCTACTGAACCCGTAAGGATGTTAGTTTTCGTACGGCAGAGGGAATGTCAAATAACTGACTATGATAGTAGAAGTACATGGGACAGGTTTTTGGACGCGGGTTCGATTCCCGCCAGGTCCACTTTTAATGAAAGTGTGAAGACTTTAAAATAACGGCATTGTATCTCGTAAGATGAGATGCAATGCCGTTATTTTTTGAATAATATCCTTACCTCCAAATGGAATGCATAAAACAAAAAACTCTGAGATTCTTGCAAACATTGACTTCACAAAAATCTCAGAGAAAAAAATAATGCCGCAGACCGGAATCGAACCGTTTTTCTTAATCTCAAATACTGATAGAAAGGGGCTTTGAAGACTTCATCACGGTTGCGGTGTTCAAAAAGTGTTCAAATGTTTGTCGCATACAAACTTGAAGTTATCTTTTTCCTAATGGCAATGCTATTAAATTTCCCAATAATGCAATAACAGCATATCCAACTACATAAACCCATGCACTTGAGTTATAAAATATAAATATAGATGGCGCAAACATTATTGCTACAATCAAAATATACCAGAAGTTAAAACCATTCCTAATCCCATAAAAAACAGAGGTTATTAAACATATTAGAGGAATAATTACTAACATAACAATCATTGCACTTCCTGTGTTTTTTATAAACCAAGGAACGATATAAAAATCTATCAGCAACAGTAGGTAGAAAACCATGTTCTTTTTTAATTTATCCATCATATCATCATCCTTTCAAATCCCGATTTGTCTGTTTCACATTATACACAGTATAATTCCATTTCACAAAATGTTCAATCAAAAAAAGTATGCAAGATTTTTATATTTTCTTGGCATACCTCTTATTGCAGTATTTCCTTGTTCGTATTTTCGCAAACTAACGTTCCGCAAGGATGCCCAGTGCGACGGTTCCTAACAGGGCGGCGGGTCGACTGGGCAAGTGGTCGGCTGAGAAGCATTTTCTACTCAACGACATATTTAACGTTTGATTCTCTCCGTCCCTCATATTTCTCCTGTGCCAACAGTTTATCAAGAAATTCTGACACTTCTTCCATGTCTTCACTGTCTATCAAATCCAGTTTTATCAATACATCAAGGTCTGTCTGATTCTTCGGTTGTATTGAGATCGGCTGAGATGTATCCACAACCACTTTCAACTGTTTTGTCTTATTTGCTGTTTCAATATCCGTAGTTAATCCCATAACGTGGCTTTTACTCACGCCGAATATCTGTGATAATTTTTCCCATATAGATTCATCTCTCGGCGTTCCGTTTCCATTTTCATAGTTCGTAAGCATACTTTGTGAAATGCCTAATTCTTTTGCAAGTTCCGCAACGGTTATATTCTTTTCTTTCCGCAATTCTTTTATTTTATTCATAGCGAACCTCCTTTATAAGCACATTATATTTCATCAAATTTTCTCTGTCAATCTTTTTATCGGATATTCAGATATTTTCTATTGACATTCTGTAACGCTTGTTTTATCATAAGATTATCTTAATATCTGATAATCAGATATTCGTAAGGAGACAATATGAAGTGACCTCACAATTGTAGATTCGTGGATTTACCTGTAAA
>OGEC01001688.1_pt1 | contig 9817 bp, 6 predicted proteins | sample 1570551 | NCBI WGS metagenome assembly OGEC01 (sample SAMEA2582127, study PRJEB24529) | metagenome | biome: Human gut stool | place: China | collected 2011 | reverse complement strand
GCCCTATCTCTGAGCTGGACAATGACGGCGGCTATGCCGACATCTTCCTCTCTCCTCTCTGTGACATCTACAAGGACATGGTAGATTCATACATCATCGAGTTGAAATATTGCAAGAGCCAAACCACAGATGAGCAAGTGAAAAAGCTCTTCGAGGAGGCTTCAGCTCAAATCTCTCGCTATGCGGACAGTGATATGGTCAGAGAAGCTGTAAAGACTACAAAGCTCCACAAGCTGGTGGTTATTTACCGCGGAGCGGAAATGGTGGTTTGCGAGGAGATATAAAACTATTTCAACCATACAGGTCGAAAATGTTTGAGAGAGATAAAAAGAAAATTTTCGACGACATCTATTGTTTGGCCTTTCGATCTACATGCAGTGATTACAAAGTCACAATTCTTTTGTAGAAGGGAGATTGTCCGTGTATAGACAATCTCTCCTGAGCCCATTTATGTCATTTTGGGGGAACGAGAAAATGGGAAAGTGACGAAAAGTGGTAAAATTACCACTTTTTGCTTGTAAATCATGGTGAAAGCCTTCGTTTGAGTCTTTTCAGTGACGAAAAACGGTAAGTTTACCACTTTTTGATAATAAAGTTGCGCATTCTTAGATATTTTTTGTATCTTTGCAGTGACGAAAAGTGGTAATGTTGCCATTTTTTGATAATATAGTATAATTATGGATATTAAAAGACAACAATATTTAGACCAACTAATCGCAAGCCAAAGGAATGGCTTGATTAAGATTATTACAGGTATCAGAAGATGTGGAAAGTCATATCTTCTGTTCAAGTTATTTCATGAGTATCTAAATTCGCAAGGGATTTCAGATGACCATATCATAGAGGTTGCCCTCGATGATCGTACCAATAAGGAACTGCGTGATCCAGATAATCTGTTGAAATACATCAAGGAGCAGATAACAGACAAAAATCTCTACTACATCATGCTTGATGAGGTACAGATGGTAGATGAGTTTACGGATGTATTGAATAGCTTGCTGCATATATCAAATGCAGATGTGTATGTTACAGGCAGCAACTCGCATTTTTTATCGACGGATGTAGTGACAGAGTTCCGTGGTAGAGGTGATGAGATACATTTATTTCCATTGTCATTCTCTGAATACTGTGAAGGATATAAAGGGACAACAGACAATGCATGGAAAGATTATTATACATACGGAGGGCTTCCTCTTATTTTGACGCTTGATACAGATAAGAAAAAAGAAGATTATCTGAATAACTTGTATAAGAGTGTGTATCTCGTAGATGTGTTGGAACGACATAAGGTAAAAAACATGGGAGAGTTTGATGAATTGCTGCGAATTATCGCCTCTTCCATTGGTGCTCCATGCAATCCAACGAAGCTTGCCAATACATTCAAGAGTGTCAAGAATGTGGTCATTCATCATCAGACGATAAACAAGTATCTAGGTTTTTTAGAAGATGCGTTTCTTGTGGAAAAGTCCATCAGATACAATATCAAGGGGAAGAAGTATATCAACACCTTGGCAAAATATTACTTTTCGGATCTTGGAATCAGAAACGCTCTCTTAGGCTTTCGCCAGCAAGAAGAGACACATATCATGGAGAATATCATATACAATGAATTGCGTACGAGAGGATATCATGTAGATGTGGGTATGGTGGAAGTCAGAGAGCCAGACAAAAGTGGCAAGTTGATCAGGAAGCAGTTGGAGGTGGATTTTGTGGTGAATCAAGGAAGTCAGCGATATTACATCCAGTCAGCTTTCGCCATGCCAACATTAGAAAAAGAGGCGCAGGAATCTGCATCACTATTGAGAATTAAGGACTCTTTCAAGAAAATAATCATTGTGAAAGATGATATCAAGCCCAAGAGAAATGAAGATGGCATCCTTACAATTGGGCTGAAAGACTTCTTGTTAGACAAAAACAGTTTAAATTATTAATGCTTAAAATATGGAAAAGTGCCATTCAGCAGGAATGAATTAATTATAAATACCACATATATTATCTTTCCATTATAACCATATCTCTGCAAAAGAAGGTGGTACACAAAGTCAGCCGTGAGAAAAATTCTTGCGGCTGATTTTGTATTACGATTGTTCTACAGGGCAGTCGCAAGAACGAAAGTATATAAATCAAAAAGCGATTACCAAGAATGGAAAGAAAAAGGCTCAGGGGAGATTGTCTTATCCACGGACAATCTCCCCTGAGCCAGTATTTACCTCAGTTCGGGATAAGAAATGTTGTCATGTATTGAGAATCTTTGTTTCTCAAACATTCCATCAAAATCCGATAGGTATAAATACTATTGCCATCGTTTCTTCTAGGGAAAAAATATGCCAGCGAGTGCGATGAAAGCATATCTCCAGATTGCCGAGTGCTGCTAGACTTCTGCAAAGATTTTGCTTTCCTTCTTTTTTATGGAGTAATAATGACTAATTTATATGTATGTTAAGGATTATTCGTCGTAGGTGTAACAGACTTGTCTATTAACTCTGCGTAATATGCATCCTCCCATACCAATTGGTGCAGTTTGTCTTGCAAATGCCATATTAAGGCTATACAACCAATAAGGATGATAATAGTAATAAAGATAAACAAGCAATATCCGTGTCCTATTTTAACTAACCAACAATAAGATGTTGCCAAATATAGGAATATAACAGGCAAGATACTTCTCAAAAATGCTATCTGTGCTTCCAATGTTGGAATAGATGAATTCATATTACCTTTCAAGGCTTTATAATATGCTATATAATATTTTTTCATTAAATCCTCTTCTTTGTCTGGCAGAGCCCCTTCTTTGTCAGGCAGGGTCCCTTCTTTGTCAGACAGACCCCCTTCTTTGTCAGGCAGAGTCCCTTCCTTGAATATACAATTTGATTTTTTGTATGCGCTGCGAATTCTATTTGGTGTGTTGCGTAAGAAACCATTAAGTATATTTTCCATAAGCCACTTAAGAAGGAGACCGGTTAAGTAACTTAAGGTGAAAACACCGATAGCAATGCTAACATTGTTAACATTGTCTATTTCCAAAGTAATATTTGGAGCAAATAGTAACTTTGCCAATTGCAATAATAAATATCCGGGAATGATACACGCAAGCATATCATATAAAGTTGATTTTCCTAATAATGAAGTCATACAATATACTTATTAAAACTTAGAGAGGATGTGCCATAAGTCCATGACACATCCTCTCATAATTTATGTTATTACTGAGCCTTAGGAACAGCAACTACTGGGTTGTTGTTTCCTACAAGGGCTTCATTATGATTTTCCTCATCTTCTGGAATCAAGTACAAGAATATAGGAGATTCTGCTGGCAGTTTAAATCTTACAGAAACTTCATAATTAGCACCTGTACGATCCAAAGGTTTCTTTAAGCGGAGCAAATCTGTGAAAGAGAATCCCTCACCCCACAACTCAACTCTTCTTTGGAACCAAACAGCATCCTGCACACCTTCTGCAGTAGTTGCATTGCAAGTATAGGAAGGGTCACGATATGTTCTGACGAAGTTCTCCAAAATTCGTTTGCCTTCTTCTACATTACCACCCATTGCAGTAGCCTCAGCTTGGATGAGAATCATTTCCTCTACACGCATCAATGGAATATCACAAGCATTCAGCTCATTACCATACTGATTCTTGTATGCACCAAACTTTACATTGGTATAAGGTTCTGTGATGTCAGCAACCTCATCACCTGTCTGATTATATACAGCGAGGTATTTTACGACATTTCCGTCCTCGTCCTCATCTTCTTGATGAACCACATATTTTGGATTGACAATTGGTGAGTTCAAGTTCTCATCAATCCACCATCCCTTGCGAACGTCTGTAGAAGGAATCTCTTTCCACAACTTACTGTTTATCATTCGGCAAGCGTATGTTGGTGAATAGCCATTGCCTGTAAATGAGCACATCATAGAAGGGAAATTCAAGATACCAGACTGTACGATATCATTAGACTCATCAACGATATTACCCCAAATCCAGTTGGATGCACTTACATCATTGAAACCAGGTGCAGCTGCTGCATCTTTTGAAAGAGGAGTATAGCCTTCTGCTGCCTTTTTGGCATCTGCCGCTGCGTCAGACCAATTTTGCATAACCAAATTAACACGAGCGCGTAATCCATATGCTACTTGACGATTAATCTCAGATTTTGCAGAACGTGAGTCAGTCAAGTAATCAATAGCAGTATTCAAGTCATCCATAATTTGCTTATAGACATCCTTTACTGCTGCACGAGGATTGTTGTTTGCCTCTGCCTCTGCTGTTTTCTCAGTTACGATAGGCACACCAGCTGCATCTTCATGTCCCTTATATGAGAATTGGTAAATCTGAATCAATGTGAAATACTCAAAAGCACGCATGGCATAAGCCTGACCTACGTAAGATTTTGCCACATCAGAAAGATTCTCCAAATCTACAGACTTCAATACGTCATTGGCAACCTTGATGTTCTTGTAGCATTGGTTCCAAATAAAATATGTAGTCTCACTGTTTGCAGTTCTATCAACGAAACGCAAAGGTTTGTTATACCAGTTGTAACCAGACACCTGAGAAGGTTCATCTTGTCCTGAGGCATCCATCATCATCATTGTAGAAGCATAGCCGAAGTCATAGTGACGAGCTGAACCATACCATTGTGTGATAGCTCCGTACTCAATCATGTTGGCATACATACCAGAAACCTCAGACTTCAGCTTGCTTGGATCTTGTGCCAGCACTTCATTCAGCTGACCATCGCCCATAGTACTTCCACTAGGATTTGTATCCAAATCAGAGCAACTAGTTGTTAGCAACATAGTACCACCAAGAAGTGCTGCAAAATATCTATTATTCATTTTCATTGTCTCTATCTATTATATTAGAACTTAACGTTGATACCACCAGAAATGGTACGAACAGCAGAATACTGCATATTGGTAGATTGACCGAACGACTGTCTTGGGTCAAATCCCTTACGCTTTGCAAACAAAGCTACGTTGTCGGCAGTGAAATAAACACGAAGACCATTTAACTTAATCTTATTCAACAAACTCTTAGGGAAAGAATAACCCAAAGAAAGGTTTGTCAAACTCAAATAGTCAGAACTTGTCAACCAACGATCTGATGTCGCATTTGTATATTGATCATTAGAGTTCAAGCGAGGAACGTTAGTATTTGTGTTCTCTGGAGTCCAGGCTTTATCAATATCCTTGCTCCAACCTGTACCGGCGTCTGTTGCAGAACCACCATGCATCAAGAGTTGATAACCATAGTCCCATGCCTTGCCACCCAACTGATAAGCGGCAGCAATAGAGAAGTCAACACCATAAGCTGCTACTCTAACTCCGAAACCACCATATACAGATGGTAAGCAATCGCCTTGTGCGTAACGGTCTGCGCTACTCCAACTGCTAGTCTTCTTGCGTGTTACATTGCCATTTTCATCCTTGACATCAATGTAGTAAAGAGCCTCACCAAGTTCTGCACTTGCACCTGGAGCCAATTCTGTCTCGTCACCATTATATACACCTGCATAACTTCTCATATAGTATTGATACATAGACTCACCTTCTTTATAGATGCGGCTACCATCAATCATCTGACCCTTCAAAGACTCGTCCAATTTGATAATCTTGTTCTTCCATGTGGTGGCATTTGCGTACAAGTCGATTTGAATATCCTTGGTCTTATATACAGTAGAGTTCAAGTCAAGCTCGAATCCGCTGTTGCGAACCTTACCCATATTTGTAGGATATACAGAGTAACCATTAGATACAGCTACTGGCATATAGTAAAGAAGGTTCTTTGTCAAGCGGTTGTAGTACTCAACACTACCACTCAACTTTCCGTTCCAAAGATTGAAATCAAAACCAGTATTGAAAGAGTATGAAGTTTCCCAAGTAATATCCTTGTTACCCTTGCGATATAAACTTACAGCAAAGTCTCCACTATTATTAGATACCTGATAAATGTCGCGATAAGGATACTGATTCAAATATTTGCCATCTTGTGTCATCAAAGCGTCATTACCCTGAATACCATAGCTAATCTTATACTTCAAGAAATTAAGCCAGCTCTTGGTATTTGCCATGAAGTCTTCCTTGGTAAGAACCCATGCGGCACCGAAGCTACCAAAATTACCCCATCTGCTATCTTTTGCAAAACGAGAAGAAGCATCACGACGATAAGAAGCACTGGCAATATACTTATCATCATAAGAGTACTGAGCACGTGCCAACCAACCTTCTGTTGAATATTCGTCTGAGCTAGAACCTGTTTGTGGTGACAGAATAGCATTGTCGATTTCAATAATGCCAGGGTTATACAATTTATTCTTGCTTCCCCACAGACCAGAATCTTTCCATTTATATGTTTCATGACCAAGAAGCAAATCGATAGAGTGCTTACCGAAATCATGAACGTATGTCAACAACTGCTGGTTGTTTATGGCTGATGTGCGCTCTGATTGCTTCTGTACGACACCACCTTGTGAAGAGTACTGACCATAGAATGCGTTATATAGTACGCTTTGGTTGGTATTGTCAATATCTAAGCCAAGGTTATATGTGAACTTCAAACCATCATACAAGTTAACTTCTGCAGACCAACGTCCACTGAACACATCTGCTACATATGAGTTCTTATCCAACTGACCAGAAGAAGCAGGGTTGCTACCACCCATAAAATTACGCTTATACTTATAGCCACTCAATCCCTTGGCATCTCCATAATCATACATAGTAAAACCACGGCTATCTGTCATGATGTTACCTTGAGCATCACGGATGTAAAGTGGGTAGATAGGAGCCATGAAGTTGGCAACATAGAAGATGTTTGCACTTGATGAAGCGTTGTAATCATCCTTGTTGGTTACAGAATAATTGCTATCATAGTGAGTGTAAGCAAGATTAGTTGATAACTTGAGCCAAGACTTTGCTTGATAATCAACCTTAACGCGTGAACTATAACGCTCGAAACCTGTATTCTTCACAATACCTTCATCCTTCAAGTATCCGCCTGATACGAAATAATTGACCTTGTCTGTCGCACCAGAGATGTTTGCATTGTACTCTTGACGGAGATTGCCTCCATTGAACACTTCGTCAAACCAGTTGTCTGGTCTATATGTATAGTTACCATCGCTATAGCCAAGTGTCGCATTAGGGTTCAACTTTCCATCCAATCCAATTAGATTCTCACCACTTGGTACAGTGAAAATATTGTAGCCTACACCACCATTTCCAGTTGTTGGCAAGGTCGCATTAGCATAAGCATTAGCTGCTTCATTTGTAGGATAAGCAGCTGTGCCATATACACTATTGTAGATAGCAGTATATGCCTTCTCGTAATATGTACCAGGATTCTTGATGACATCATAGTTTGGCAATGCACGAGAAGAACTTCCCAAGCGAACATCTACGTTGATCTCCGCCTCACGAGAATGGCCTTTTTTAGTTGTGATAAGGACAACGCCATTAGCACCACGAGCTCCATAAAGGGCATTTGACGCAGCATCCTTCAATACGGTTGTACTTTCGATATCAGCTGTGTTGAGCGCTGAAATATCACCATCATAAGGAACACCATCGATAACATAAAGAGGTGAATTGCTAGAAGACCAAGAACCAATACCACGAACACGGATAGTGGAAGCTTCACCAGGTTTACCACTAGGCTGAGTAACCTGCACACCTGCGATTTCACCACTCAAAGCCTGTGTGATGTTTGTTACCTGTCGGTCTGCGATTTTCTCGTTTTTGAGGACTGCAGCAGAACCTGTAAATGATGATTTCTTAGCTTTACCATAAGCGACAACGATAACCTCATCAAGTGACTTGTTGTCTGGATTCATAACAATTTTCATGTTAGATGCAGCCTTAACAGTTTGAGAGTTCATACCAATATATGAAATCTCTAGTTTGGCTCCAGCAGGAACATTCAATGAGAAGTTACCTTCAATGTCGGTAACCGCACCGGTCTTTGTACCCACTACTTTGATAGATGCACCAATGATTGGCTCACCATCCTCTGCAGAGGTTACTTTACCGGAAACTTGAGTTTGCGCCAACGCCATTCCTAAACTAAGGAAGAGGCAGGCAATAAACGTCATGAGTCTTTTTTCCATAAATCTCTCTCGTTTAATTAATTAATAAATATATAATGTTTTATATTTCTTTCTCACTACATATCCTCCCAACTTTTATTGAGCGTGGGGGCTCATTTCTTGTCTCCAACTCTTATCCCGAACTGGTGGGGGTGGGTATGTTGCCATACCTTATTATATATAGGGAAGTATCTCAAACTTCACTAAATTTTAATAATATTTTTAATCGGCTGCAAAAATAAGCATTTTTTAGGAAATCACCAAACTTTTTTCTAGAAAAGTTGCACTTTGTCCGACATTTTATTATAAATATGCGGTTTTTATACACTTTTGCTTATGAAAAACAAGCGAAAGCGGCAGTTTTGTCAAAAACTGCCGCTTTCGCTGAAATACTAACTTTCTGCCTTTAATTCTTTGTCTAGAACAAAGAGCATGTAGAGGGGGATGTTGATGGTCTTTGAACTGTTGTTTCTCTCGTATGGCAAGAGACTGGTGCGAACCGACCATTTGGGTGAATATTTTTCCCGATACAGTTTCAAACTCTTGGCAACTTGTCTTGCACCTTCCTGTATGAGTGGCTTCCTTCCGTGACTGTCTTTCCATTTTAACAATTGGGATATAAGTAGTCTTTCCATACGCTAAAATTTATGTTTTGGCAAAGATACTAATAAACAGTGAATTACGCAAGGAAAATCACATTTTCCTAAGGACTTTTAAGTATATTTATCACATTTTCCTAAGGACTTTTCTGTTAAATCATCACATTTTCCTAAGGAGTTTTAGGGGGTAAAATCGAGAATTCTGTCGTAATCTCAGAAAAAAAGCAAGATTACGACAACTTTTAAACGAGAAATCTGTCGTAATCTCGATAAAAAAGTGAGATTACGACAGATTTTCATGATTTTTCTCTTTAAAAGATTAATTATCTTGTTTCGTCTTTACTAATCTGTGGATGTATTAGAAATCAGAAACGCTTACGGCTGTGATAGGCACGATGCGGAAGTTGTCCAGTGCAGATTCCCTTTATACCTTATTATATATATATTTAGTATTTGTATAGCTTGATGTGGAGTATTTTATTGTCTCCACATGAGATGCGGGCATGGCGCCCCTGGTGGTCCTGATCGCCATTATCACGACGGATAAACTGTAATTTGCCGTTTTTGTCTATTTCAACCTGGTCTACATATCCGATACCGATACGCTTACCTTTGAAGGTTGTGGCTTGTTTCTTTGTTTCTGTTCCACCGTTGTCTACAAATCCGTCCTCACCGAGTTTCTTTTCTTCAGCTTGCGCTTTTTCAGTCTTGCTTTGGAAGACTACGACGATTCCATTACCTGCTATGATGTATTCGTTCTTGGCTAGTTTCACAATCAAGCCACCGCCTTCTGGCCATTTACTTCCATCTGTAGCGCGAGGATCCCATGGTAGCGTGAAGAAATGACGGCAGGTCATGGTAATATCTCCATCTTCAATGATGCGCTCTTTATCTTCCTGGTCGAAGAGTAATCCCCAGTTTTTTCCCTTTCCCTGATGCTGAAGCAGGATAGGAGAGAGTTGGTTGATAACCTTATATGAACGTCTGAGACTGTTCTTCACCTTGTAGTTAGCTTCATCGAGAGCAAACGGACTGAAACTGATGGCATCTGTTTCACCGAAGGTATAATATGCTTTTACACCGCTATTGATATCGCATTTCACTTCTGGAGTGAAGAAAGGATTGTCGG
>OGEC01001676.1_pt1 | contig 9865 bp, 9 predicted proteins | sample 1570551 | NCBI WGS metagenome assembly OGEC01 (sample SAMEA2582127, study PRJEB24529) | metagenome | biome: Human gut stool | place: China | collected 2011 | reverse complement strand
ATTTTGAGGGGCGTGCAAGCCGGAAAGAGTATTGGAATTTTGTTCTTTTCAATTTCTTAGTGACCTTGATATTGGCATTGGTCATCGCTTTTGCAATAATGCTACGGATGTAGTTGGTATCTTGCTTACGACCATCAACAATGATCTCTTTCAAACGTTTTTCGTATTTCTTCCAGTCAGAGCCTTTTTCTGTCTTCTTATTCAATTTGACAATATAGTAGCTAGCAGAATAGTTTTGACCTGCTGAAACTGTGATCACATCTGAAATCCCATTTTCATCCAACTTAAAGGCAGCTTCTTTGACTTGAGATGGAATATCTGCTGTTCCTGAATCAAACTTGACTTCGCCACCTTTGTCTTTTGTAGCAGTATCTGTTGAATTGTCTTTGGCGATTTGGGCAAAGTCTGCACCTTCCGCTTTAGCTGCTTCCAACACTTCTTTTGCTTTATCTTCTGAATCTAACTTGATAATTTGTGCTGTTACTTCTGGTGTGTAAGATTCAAAAGCCGCCTTGTAGTCAGACTCTTTGATATCTTTCTTAGCAGCTTGGTTGACTGCATATTCCAACAACATATTGCTACGGATTTGTTTCTTCGCTGTTTCTTCCGTCAAGCCTTGTTGCGCCAAGTAAGCATCGAATTGCTTGCCTAATTGTTTCTTTTGTTTAGCCAATTCTTTATCGACTTCTTTATCAGAAACTTTTGATCCATATTCTTTTTCAAAGACTTTATTGATGGTCATTTGGAAAAGAACTTGTTGAGCACCTTGGTTGTTTTTGATTTCATTATAGAAATCAGAAACTGTAATCGTGTCCCCTTTCATGGTCACGATATCTTTGTTTGTGCCATTGGCACACGCTGCTAGTGTTACGACTGATAGCAAGGTCACAGCACCTGCTACAAGTTTTTTCTTCATGAAAATTATTCTCCGTTCCTTTTTAAACTTCTTCTATTTTACCACAAATTAGAGAGAATACCTTAAATTTACCTAAAAAGAGCTAGGATCTGGCAAGGTTACAGTCTCTGTATTTTTCCGAATCATCAAAATACCATCTCCAAGTGGCACCAAACTAGCGGTCAAATCTGGATGATTGAGAGTCGCATGAAAGAGGTTCTGAAGCCCCCGGTAAATGGTTCGTTGCCCACGACGCACTTCCATGATGTCCTTGGCAACATCTCCTCCTTGGAAAATATCATCCAATACCACGACTCCCCCAACCTCTAAGAGTTCGAGAATTCGTGGCAAAAAGACGATGTACTTAGACTTAGCAGAGTCCATAAAGACAAAGTCATAGGTCTCTGTTAAATCCTGCAAGACATCTACTGCATCTCCTTCAAGCAAGGTGATTTGTTTTCTCTGATCGTATTTAGCCAGATTTTCCTTGGCAAAGCCAATCATCTCTTCATTCCGATCAATAGTGGTAATTTGTGCATCGGGAGCATTTTCAGCCATTAAGAGCGCTGAAAATCCAATTGCTGTCCCAATTTCCAGGATTTTCTTTGGTTGTAGGGCTTGCAGGAGTAGTCTAAAGTAAGCTACCGTTTCATGCGGAATAATCGGAATATTTTCCTTGCGGGCGAATGCTTCTAACTCCTCCAAGGCACCTGCTACCGGTTTTTGACGCGTGCGCATAAAGTCAACGATCTCGTCTTTAACCACTGGCCGGCGCATATTGTGGTTGGCATTTTTACTATAAGACTCTACCATCTTATGCGAGTCCTAATTTTTCTACTAGGGCTTCAAATTCATTCAACCGACGTTCAAAGACCGCAAAGGCTGCGTCCAAGTAGTCTTCTTTTTCCATATCCACACCTGCTTTGCGGATGACATTGAGTGGATAATCAGAATTTCCAGCTTTCAAGTAGTCGATATATTTATCACGATCTTCTTGTGTTCCATGAACAATCTTTTCAGCTAAGGCTGAAGCTGCTGCAAAACCTGTTGAATATTGGAAGACATAGTAGTTATAGTAGAAGTGAGGAATCCGAGCCCATTCATATTGGATCTCAGGGTTGTCTTCTTTTGAAAGACCATAGTATTTTTCATTGAGCTCTGCATAAAGGTTGTTCAAGAACTCACTAGTCAAAACGGTACCTTCTTGGTCTGCTTTATGGATGGCATGCTCAAATTCAGCAAACTGCGTTTGACGGAAGACGGTTCCACGGAAGCCATCCAAGAAGTGATTCAAAATAGCAAAACGAGTTGCATCGTCTTCTACTTCTTCTAACAGACGTTCGGTCAGGATATTTTCATTAGTTGTAGAGGCGATTTCGGCAAGGAAGATGGAATAGTCCCCATAGACATAAGGCTGGGTTTCACGGGTATAGCTAGAATGCATACTGTGACCAGTTTCATGCACCAAGGTGAAGAGATTATCCAATGTATCTTGCCAGTTCAACAACATGAAGGCATTGGTATCATAAGAACCACCTGAATAGGCACCTGAGCGTTTTCCTTGGTTGACATGCACATCAATCCACCGTTCGCTAAAGGCACGTTTCACACGAGAAAGGTAGTCCTCACCCAAAACAGCCAAGACTTCTTCTGCTTTGGCCAACGATTCTTCATAGGTAAACTTGTAGTCTGTATCGGATAATGGCGTATACATATCGTACATCTTCAAGTCTGAGATTCCTAGAATTTTTGAACGCAATTGCACATAGCGTTGCAAGAGTGGCAAGTGTTTGTTGACCGCTGCCACCAAGCTATCATAAACACTTTCTGGTACAAAGTTTTCAGAAAGGGCCGCTTCACGGGCAGATGAGAATTTGCGAACTTTGGCATTAAAGTTGTGAACTTTCACATTGGTTTGCAAGGTTTTAGCATAGGTATGTTGGTACTGTTCATAAACCTTGTAGAGGCCTTCGTAAGCTTCTTTACGAACGGCACGATCTTTTGATTCTACCAAAGAAATATAGTTTCCATGGGTTAATTGAACCTCTTCGCCCTTGTCATCATGCACAGTTGGGAAAACAATATCTGCATTGTCCAAGATTTCAAAGGTTTCACCCCCAGCCGCAAAGATCTCACCAGCTCCTGCAAGTAATTCCTCTTCTTTTTGAGACAAGACATGTTCTTTTTTCTCTAGCAAACGATCAAAATAATGACCATATTGTTCCAAGGCTGGAACTTCACTCACAAAGGCCTTGTATTGCTCATCCGTAATGGCCATGAATTCAGGCTCATAGAAGGCAAAGGTTTCACCTAACAAGCTATAAAGAGACATCCCTTTTGATTGGTACTCTTGGTATTTAGCCACTCGTGTGTCTTGGTCATTTTTCATATGGGCATAGACGTAGACCTTTTCTAAACGACGACTCAATTCCAAATATGCATTGGTTGTATCCAACAGTGTTTGCGCTGAATCCAACAAATGGCCAGCATAGTGGCTTGCTGCTTTAATATCTGTAGCTAAGCTTGCTGCTTCTTCTTCCCAAGCTTGATCTGTCGCAAAAATTGTCGACAAATCCCATTGGTATTTTTCATCAATTTCATTACGTTGTTTTACCATTTCGATTAATCCTCCAATGGTATTATTTTAGCATAAAAATGAACATTTCGGGAGGATTTCTATCTTAGAAAGTTAGCTTTTCTGTTGAGCATAAAAACGTGGGGGATAAAGGATCTGAACGGGTTGGATCCCTTGCGACTGATAATAGGTCATAAATTGCTGGTAGTAACCTTCTACATCCTCTTTAATTTGGAGCAAGTTCTGTGAAAGGATCGGACGACAAAGAGGATAAAAGAAATCCAGCCCCAGTTCCATCAGATGGTGTCCCTGCATATAGAGTTCTTCCTGAAGCTTCAGCCACTTTGGATGACGATAAAAGAGTTGCTGCTGTATATAGGTTAAAAATGTACGATCGAGCTCGACTGCCATTTGCTGCATGGGTTGCGAAAGATAAGGGGTCCGTAAGACTTCCAGTAAAGACCTTTGACCAAAAGGGAAAACTTCTGTTTGATAATACAATCGCCCTCGTAAATCCTCATGGATGAGGTATTGCAAACGGAGCTCTTTCTTTGTCAGATCCAATTCCCAAAGATGGAACCCTCGATTCTGACTAAAATAAAGAAAACCAGCCTGCAGCTTTGTTAGTCTTTCCTTGAGCCACAACTTTTTACCAAGTAACCAATAGACATGGTAACCGTTGGATCGATAAGCATCGCTCCTCTCCTTCAAGCGTTCTAAAGATAAGGAGCTGCACTGCACTTCCAAAGCTAAGTTCTTGTCTACTACCAAAAGATCGGCAATTTGTTGAAAGTCTGCTAAATAACTTTCTACCTCTGTATGAGATTCCTTAGAGGCCCAATCATAAAGACAAGCTTTTAATTCCAGATGTTCAAAACTCTCAGCTTCGTGATGATAGGGACAATGCTGTAATTTTATATGAGCAAAATGAGCCCGTAGAACCGAGCCATTTTTTAGACGCACTGGACTATGACAAGCCAAGCAATAGAAGGGACCTTCTGTCACAGCTGGGATCTCTTCCATACAGTTCCACCGCTTTTGATTGTTATCCATGGCAATAAACATAGGCCCACCTCCTCATCTATATCATTCGAAAAAAAAATAGGAAAAAGGCTGGAAATTCCAACCTTTTCTTCTTTTTATTCTTCAGAATCTGAATCTGAATCATCACTAGAATCATCAGCAACAGGAGATTTACTCAATTCTTTCTGCATATCTTTCATTTCCTTACGAGTACTTTCCAACTCTTCACGAGCATCTTTCAAGATTTCGATCAAAGCTTCACGGTCTTCTTTAGGAACGACTGTACTATCTGAACCGATGCTTTCCAAGCCTTCATTAAAGATATCTTTTTGGTTTTCTAATCCTTGCTTTAAGGTACTAATCATTGCATCGTATTGTTCTTTTGCAGAACCTGTCACAGAAGTGCCTGCTTCTTCAGTAATAGAAACAGATTGATCCATTAATTTTGCAAACAACTTTTTGAAGTCTCCAACTGTCTTAGCCTTGTTGATTTCAGCATCTGTTAAGAGGCTAGAAGATGAAGTCTCTTCTGAATCTGTTGAATTATCCTTACTTTTTGAAGTGTTGGCAGATTTGCTCGTCACTTTAGTCGTTGATTGACTGTTTGAAGTTTCCTTCTTTGTGTCTTGTTTGTTTGAACAAGCAGCTAGGGAAAAGATCGTCAAAAGAGCAGCTGTCGATAAGATCATTTTTTTCATAAAATGGTCTCCTTTATATTTATTTTACCTCATTCTACCATCGAATACTTTGACTGTCAAATTAATCACTAGTTCTTAATAATAGCAAAAAAGTTGGACAAAACACTGTGAAATCAGTGTTTCTGTCCAACTCCTCGATGATTAGTCATACAATTTTAACAATTTCATTAGTCTACTTTGCCACCAAAAAGTCCGTGAGCTTTCCCTTGGGGCATTTTTAAGGCAAAGCTCAGCAAAAAGACGATCCCTACAACCCCTGCTAAAAAGAAACTCATGACTTGGTAACCACCTCTTTCAATACAGAGGGCTGCGAGGGGTTGTAAAAGAATGGTTCCTAAATAACGAGCTCCTTGGACAATGGCCATGGCAAGAACCAAGTCTTTGCCATTCACCTGTTGGGCAATAAACCGTAAGGAGACCATAATCAAAACCATCCCTGTTGTATGCTTGGCTAAGAGAGTCATTATCACTTTTAAGAAGACAGGACTTGGAAAAGCATAGACAGCATATTGAGCGAAAATAATTCCAATTGGAAGAGCGATCAAAACCCGTAAAGGCCAGTGGTCCATGAATCGATCAGAGAAAAAGATCAAGGGGGCTTCCACTACGACGGAGATAGCCACAACTGTTGAGGCAATATGAACTGGTAGACCACTATCCATGAGTAGCTCAGGAATATAGGTATGACCAATATTTCCAACCCCTGAAGCCAAGCCAATCAACACAATAAAGAAGAGATAAGGTCCATTGTGAAGAAGAGGACGAATAGAGACAGGGTGTTTTTCCTTTTCTACGACTGTCTCTTTTTTCTTCATTCGAACCGCACTTAGACAGAAAATGCTGAGTAAAATGGTGATCAAAACCGTATAATAAACAGCTTGGGGGCTAAACTGATGATAGACCCAGCCGGCTATTTGGACACCGACCGAGTAGCCAATGGTTCCCCAAACGCGAATCTTCCCAAAAGCGTATGGACTTTGCGTTGCAAATACTTCCATCATGGGAGCTGTCCCATTCAAACAGACTAGAACAATCCCATAAAAAACGGTCAGCCAAAAGAGATTGGGGGCCCAAAGAAAACCGAAGACACCACCAATGATCACACTCAGACTGAGGGTCGTCATTTTTACGATTCCAAATCGCTCATTGATATAACCAAAGAAGGGTTGGGCTACCATGGATAAGAAAAAAGCAACCGATACCAAGGTCGACACTTGGGTTGCACTATAGTGCTTTCCCATCAAATAGACGGAAATGAGGGTCGTAAAGAGAGATGTGGACATAAAATAAAAACTATAGAGCAACATATAAGCCGCATAAGAATTTCGGAATTTTTTCATATGAATCCTTTCTAAAAATATCGGAATGAGACAATGACAAAACCCAACTGACAATCAGTTAGGTTTTATTTTACTCTTTATTATAGCGCTTTTGAGCCTCTTTTTTGCGTCTCTCACGACTTTGTTTTTCAATCGAGAGAATGATGACAAGAATGAGAATTGGAATCAAGATCAGGAAGTGATCCAGCGAAAGCCATTTACTGTGCTTAGCCGTTGTCTTTTTCCCACTTGCTGTTTCTTTGACAAGCTCTGGCTTGGCCCCTTCTTCTACCTTCATATCATCTCGGATACCTTCAGACAACGTGTAGAGATCATTATCTACTGTCAGATAGCCATCTTTTACCGCAAGGGTCGGTTCTTTAGCACCTTTTTTGACCGTTGCATAGAAGGGTTTTTCAAGTGTATAGGTCTTGCCGTCAATCTTCTGGACACCTGCATCTAGCAATTTTTTATAGCCAAAATCTTTATAGGCTTTTTCGATCAAGGCATTGCCAAACGGGTGACGGTAATATTCCCCATCTTGGTCTGCCCAATCTCCTACGCCCATAATGACAGCAATTAAGCGCTGATTGCCCCGTTTGATGGTCGCCATATAGTTGAAAGCTCCACGAGGGCTTGAACCAGTTTTCAAACCATCCACACCTTTCAAGGCATACTTGGCTCCTGGCAATGAATAATTGTAGGTATCAAAGGTTTCCTCCTATGGAGTCCCTTTTTTGACCGTGACTTGTGCTTGATTGGTATAGTTTAAAATATCTGGGTATTGATTGATAAAATGATAAACCAGAATTCCTAAATCACGCGCAGTTGTCTGGTTGGCCGCATCATTTGGATAATTGTTGACCTGATAGTAGCCCTGCAAGGTGGAGATGGCCGCCCCACTCGGGTTATTCCAGACCGTATTGGTCATCCCTAATTCCTTAGCCTTGGCATTCATGCGCTCGATAAAGGCATCTGGATCATTGTTGGACATGAGATTGGCCAACATGAGGGTCGATACATTTGAGGATGGAACCACTGTCATGGTAATCAACTCAGGAATTGTGTAGTCTACCCCAGCAACAATATTATTGTTGGAGATCTCATAGATCTTTCCGATCGCTTGGTCTGAAGCGGTCGCCTTGATCACTGTATCCTTACTGATCTTGCCATTTGCCATATCTTCAAACAAGAGATAGAGCGTCATGAGCTTACTCATGCTGGCAGGATCTCTGACTTCATCGATATTGTCTTTCCAAAGAACATTGCCCGTATTTCCGTCAATAATAAGCGAAGAATGTGGACGGTTAATGGCTTGGACATTGTCATTTGGATACATCTTTTGCGCCATATCCACCAATTCATCCGCACTCGCTAGAATTGGCTGGCATAAGAGACTCAGAAGGAGGCAAATATGGATCAAATATTTTTTTATCATAAACTTTTCCTTTATAACAGACTAATCAGCTGGAGGCTAAAATAAGCTTCTAGCCCTCATGCCCTTTCCTCTTGTCTCCCAGTAGATGAAAAGAGCTAATCCCAGCAGATAATTACTTGTATTGTACCATATTTTGAAGCAGAAAAAAACCTATCTGGCCCGAATAAATCGGCGATAGGTCCTGTTTTTTATCGACTTAACAAGCTCAAGGCTTCCTTATCCGCAATAATGGTCACATTTGGATGTCCTTGAAGGGCACTAGCTGGCACTTTTTCTGTCCTTTCACCCTCTACTGTACCTTTGATTGCTTGGGCTTTTGATTCCCCATAAGCAAACAAGACAATTGATTTCGCAGCTAAGATATTGGCAATCCCCATCGAAATGGCTTGGGTTGGTACATCTTCGATCTTATCAAAGAAACGAGAATTGGCCTCAATGGTAGAGTCATCCAACTGAACTAAGTGGGTCTGACTATCAAAGGATGTCCCTGGCTCATTAAAACCGATATGCCCATTGCGTCCGATTCCCAAGATTTGAAGATCCACTGGATGGTCTTCGAGTATTTTGTTATAACGGATCACTTCTTGATCGGCAGATTCTTCTACACCTGATGGGAGATAACTTTCTTTGAATGGTTTGTCATCAAAGAGGTTTTTCTCCATGAAATACCGATAAGATTGAGGATCATCTCCCGTCAACCCTACGTATTCATCTAAGTTCACACTGATTAGATTAGACAGATCCAAATCACTTTCACGAATTTGTTTATAAAACTCAAGGGGACTGCTTCCAGTCGCAAGACCTAAGGTTTGAGCACCTTCCTTTAAAGTTTCTTTCAATATATCAAAGGCAACTTTTCCACCCTCAATTTGGTCCTTTACTTCAATAATTTTCATTGGATAGACCTCCTATTTCTCTATGCTTTTATTATATGGTATAGACCAATTTTTGTCAAGTGAAACCGCTATCTTTTTCTGGCATTTTTTTCATTTTCAAGTCGATTCGTGATATAATGAAAGGTATGATTGTATCACTATTATTCATCATTTTATTGATCGGACTCCTTGTCTTTCTCTTATCTTTCTTGATTCATCAAAGAAAGATTCTCAAGGTCCTGATCTTTTTGATGGGAATCAGCCTGATGCTCTTAGCGGTCGGGACTACCATCTATCTACTCACAAATTTATTATAAAAGGAGCGCAAATGAATACCAACGACTTTGACTTTGATTTGCCTGAAGAACTGATTGCCCAAACCCCTCTTGAAAAACGAGATGCCTCTAAACTCTTGATCCTCGATCGAAAAACAGGGCAATTCCAAGACCGTCATTTTGATGCAATTTTGGATGAATTAGAGCCAGGAGATGCTCTTGTCATGAACAATACGCGCGTTCTACCTGCCCGTCTTCATGGAGTCAAACCAGAAACAGGTGGTCACGTCTAATTCCTTCTCCTTAAAAATACTCAAGATGACTGTTGGGAAGTTTTGGCAAAACCTGCAAAACGCTTAAAGGTCGGGGCCACAGTCAGCTTCGGAGATGGTCGTTTGACCGCAACTGTCGAGGAAGAATTGGAACATGGAGGGCGCATCGTTCGCTTCCACTACCAAGGGATCTTTTTAGAAGTTTTGGAAAGCCTTGGTGAAATGCCACTTCCTCCCTATATTCACGAAAAGCTTGCTGACCGCGAGCGCTACCAAACTGTTTACGCCAAAGAAAATGGTTCTGCTGCCGCTCCAACTGCTGGACTTCACTTCACCAAAGAATTGCTTGAAAAAATTGAAGCAAAAGGCGTAAAACTTGTCTACGTCACACTTCACGTTGGACTTGGAACATTCCGTCCAGTTTCTGTTGATAATGTTGAAAAACACGAAATGCACTCTGAATTCTACCGCTTGTCTGAAGAAGCTGCCCAAACC
>OGEC01001664.1_pt1 | contig 9964 bp, 6 predicted proteins | sample 1570551 | NCBI WGS metagenome assembly OGEC01 (sample SAMEA2582127, study PRJEB24529) | metagenome | biome: Human gut stool | place: China | collected 2011 | reverse complement strand
CTCTTATCCGCGTCTCCACACCGTATACAGGTATGATTATGTCCACTCGTGAAAGTCAGTCCATGCGTGAACGTGGCTTGGCATTAGGTATCTCCCAAATTAGTGGTGGATCTCGTACTAGCGTAGGTGGTTACAAAGAAGAAGAGAAACCAGAAGATAATTCTGCACAATTTGATCGCAGCGATACACGTACATTAGATGAAATCGTAGACTGGCTATTAGACCTTGGTTATGTACCAAGTTTCTGTACTGCATGTTATCGTGCAGGCAGAACAGGGGACCGTTTCATGGCCCTTGCTAAATCCGGTCAAATTCACAATTGTTGCCAACCTAATGCGTTGATGACATTAAACGAATATATCATGGATTACGGTGATGAAAAGACTAAGGCTCATGGTGCTAAGGTCATCGAACAACAGTTAGAAAATATTAAAAATGATTTAGTTAAAGAAAAAGCTAAAGCTTATATTGCACAGATGAAAGACGGCGAACGGGACTTCCGGTTCTAAGGAATTCACTGATATGGAGCCTCCTATTGATAATGGGAGGCTCTTTCTTGTTGAGAAAATAGCAAAGTTTAAATGAGAATAAAATATATAAAATGGTTTATTTTATTTGCGTTTTAAGGTATAATAAATAAAAATGATAATGATAATACGTTGAATTCTAGAATAATATTGATTATAAACTACTGAGGGATATGATGATTAAGAAAAAACGTTGGCGCCTTTGTAAAGGTGATCAAGAGAAAGAGAATATCTTAATCCGTGAACTTGGTGTAAACCCTATTGTGGCTAAATTAATGGTGAATCGTCACATTGATGTAGACGAAGGTCGTCAGTTTTTACAAGGTACTTTGTCAGATTTGTTAGATCCATTTACATTAAAAGATATGGATGTGGCTGTTTCACTAGTTCTGGAAACAATTGAAAGTCACAAACCAATCGTCATTTATGGTGATTATGATGTAGATGGTATTACTGCAACATCAGTACTTTATCGATTTTTAAAGAAATTAGGTGCCGATGTTACCTATTACATACCAGAACGTCAAAGTGAAGGGTATGGCCTCAATTTAGAGGCTTTAGAGCACCTTATTGAACGGGGAACGGCTTTAGTCATTACTGTAGACTGCGGCATTAGTTCTTACGATATTGTAGAGGCTGTACGAGACCGTATTGATATGATTATTACGGATCATCATACGGCTCCTGATATGATTCCACGAGCCAAGGCCGTTATAAATCATAAGCAAAAGGACTGTCCATATAAGGATAAAAACTTATCTGGCGTAGGTGTTGCTTTTAAATTATGTCAAGCCTTGTGGCTTACAAAGCGCGGAGAGTGGTACTTAGATGATTTAGATATCGTTGCACTTGGCACTGTGGCCGATGTAGTGCCTTTGGTCGGTGAGAACCGTATCATTGTAAAATCAGGCCTTGATAAGATGAATAGGGAACCTAACTTGGGGATTAAAAAGCTTATTGATGTAGCGGGGCTCCATGAACGAACTATTACATCTGGACATATTGGTTTTACCTTAGCACCTCGTCTTAATGCAGCGGGTCGTGTAACGCATGCAACGCGTGCGGTCGAACTACTTGTGACCGATGACGAGGATATAGTAGAGGCAATTGCAGATGAACTAAATGAAACGAATCGTGAACGACAAGAGTTAGAACGAAATATTCATGAGTTGGCTCGTGTTGATGTAGCTAATCAAGGACATAAAGCTGATTATGTAACTATTGTGGCCGGCGAAGAGTGGCATCCAGGAGTCATTGGTATTGTTGCCTCTCGTCTAGTAGAGGAGTTTTACAAACCAACCTTAGTCATCAGTATTCATGATGGCGTTGGTAAAGGCTCGTGCCGTAGTATAGATGGCTTTAACATATATGATGCATTAAAATCTTGTGAGGATATCTTGCTACAGTTTGGCGGACATGCTGCTGCAGCAGGCTTTAGTATCGATGCAAATCGTATTGATGAGTTACGAGACCGTTTAACTAAGTATTGTAAGGAAGTTGTTACTGCTGAGGAATATATTCCCGTTGTGGCCATTGATGCGGAACTACCTGTTGATGATATCGATGTCGATATCATTGACCGCATATCAGACCTTGAGCCTTATGGGATGGCCAATAGCACGCCAGTCTTTGCTATTATGGAAGCTACCGTGCAAGATATTATGCTCATGGGCCAATTAAAAAATCACTGTAAGGTAATTTTTGAAACTTCGAATGGTACATTAGATGCTATCGCTTGGAATCGTCCAGACTTATTTAAATCTATCTTCGTGGGAACTGTGGTAAAAGTGGCATTTTCTTTGCAAAAGAATGAATGGCAAGGCATGGTTTCTCCTCAGCTCATGATTCAAGCTATTGAACCGTTGACTGAAGAGCCGATTACGCTTTCTACAGAAGGACTTAGACAAATGTATGTCATAATAAAACAGTCCATGCGAGGTCGCAGTCAGTCGGTTTATAATGTTGAACAAGATATATTGCGTCGCAAGCCGGCAGATCAGAATAATCGCAGTGCTCTAACATCTATCGATGTATTTAAAGAATTGGGCATTGTTGAAGAATATACAAGTGATGATGGTCAATTAATGCTTAGATGGAATGCCATTGAAGGAAAATTAGATCTTGTCACATCCGTAACATTCCTTACTTATAGTGTATAGGAGGTGACATCATGACAACTGTAAATGAAGAAGGCAAAGCTTTGGTGGAACAAAGTACGTTTGATAAAAGTAAAGCCTTAGCTGAGTTTATGGAGTATATCCATACTTATTTAACAGATGATGAGTGTGACCAAGTATTGAAAGCTTTTGAGCTTGCTGACAAGGCTCACGAAGGGCAGTTTAGAGCTTCCGGTGAACCATATATCATGCATCCGCTAGCTGTAGCTGATATTTTGGCACATTTACAAATCGACCATATTACACTCATGGCAGCTCTTATGCATGATGTGGTCGAAGATACATCTTACTCGAAGGAAGACCTAGAGGAGATGTTTGGCTCTGAAGTAGCATTCCTTGTTGATGGGGTAACAAAATTAAATCAATTCCAGTATGAAACAAAAGAAGATCGCCAAATGGAAAACTATCGAAAGATGATTTTAGCCATGGCGAAGGACGTACGTGTCGTAGTTATTAAATTGGGTGACCGCTTACATAATATGCGTACCTTAAAGCATATGCGTAGTGATAAGCAAAAGCGTATTGCTAAGGAAACCCTAGAAATCTTTGCACCTTTGGCACATCGTCTCGGTATCTTCAATGTGAAATGGGAGTTGGAAGATTTATCCTTCCGTTATTTAGAGCCGGAAAAATACTATGATCTAGTCGATCAAATGAAACAAAAACGCCAAGTTCGGGAAGACATCGTTAATGATACGATGAGGCAACTTACAAAGGCCTTAAGCGAAGCCCATATCAAGGCGGATATCAAAGGTCGTCCAAAACACTTCTACAGTATTTATAAGAAGATGAAAAAGGACAATCGCGATTTATCCCAAATTTATGATTTGCTTGCCGTTCGTGTAATCGTTGATAGCATTCCTGATTGTTATGCGGTACTTGGCATTGCACATAGCTTGTGGAAGCCATTGCCTTATCGGTTCAAAGATTATATTTCCATGCCGAAGTCTAATATGTATCAATCTTTACATACAACCGTTATCGGCACGATGGGGCAACCTGTAGAAATTCAAATTCGTACCTGGGAAATGCACCGCGTATCGGAATATGGCGTGGCTGCTCACTGGCGATATAAAGAAGGAAATAAAAACGGCGATAAAGAATTCGATCAAAAGGTTGCATGGCTGCGCCAGGTTCTTGAATGGCAAGATACGAGTAATCCAACGGAACTCGTTAATGCTTTGAAATTAGACGTTTTCTCTGGTGAGGTATTTGTATTTACGCCAAAGGGTGACGTTGTTAAGTTGCCAATAGGCTCTGTACCGCTTGACTTTGCCTATCGAGTTCATACCGATGTAGGTCATCATTGTGTTGGTGCTAAGGTAAACGGCAAAATTGTGCCGTTGGATTATACCTTGCAAAATGGTGATATTGTTGATATCATCACATCCAAAACAGGTCGTCCTAGCCTTGATTGGTTGAATATCGTAGGTTCTTCTGAAAGTAAGAGTAAAATTCGCAATTGGTTCAAGCGTGAAAATAAAGCTGAAAATATTGAAAAAGGCTTAGAAGCTCTTGAAAAAGAAGCGAAACGATTGAATCATAATTGGAAAGAATTATGTGCAGACAACCGTTTACAACATGTAACGAAACAACTTAAAGCCGGTACAGAAGAGGAAATGTTTGCAGCCTGTGGCTATGGCGGCATTCCTGTAAGCACGGTTCTCTTGCGTTTAATTGAACTTTATAAAAAGTCTAAAGAGGTAGAGGAATCTAAGCGCAGTACAGAGCAAATTATTGAGAAATTAAAATCTCAAGGACAAAAGAAAACTAAAAATGGCACTGGTGTTCTCGTAAAAGGTGAAGCTGGTGTGATGGTGCGTATGGCAAAATGCTGTAATCCTGTACCTGGTGATGATATTATAGGTTACATAACCCGTGGTCGTGGCGTTTCTATTCACCGCTGTGATTGCCCTAGCATGGGCCATTCTCCTGAAGACTTAGAGCGGATGATAGAAGTCTCTTGGGACGGTTCTTCTGGCGAATCTTTCCACGTAGGCATTGATATTCAAGCTTATGATCGAGCTGGCATTCTCATGGAGGTTATGGCGGTACTTTCAGAATTGAAAATCACCATTACTAACATCAATGCTAAGGTTCAAGAAGATACAAAAAATGTAAGCATCAATTTGGTGGTTGATATCCGGGATATTTCGCAACTAGATTTCGTAATGACTAAATTGCGTCGTATTCGTGAAGTGTATACTGTTCAACGTAGTAAAGGAGGGGCTTAATGAGCGAACAACAATTAGTGCTTATGCGCATGCCTTTAGGTCCACTAGGAACAAATTGCTATGTTATCGGTGATAAAGCGATAGGTGAAGCTTTCATTATCGATCCTGCAACAGCTGAAGTACTAGATGCGCTAAAAAAACATGACTTAAAGCCGAAGGCGGTTGTACTGACACATGGACATGGAGATCATATTGGTGGCATTCAAGAAATTGTAAACACCTATCATGTGCCTGTATATATTCATAAAGGCGATGTACCGTATTTATCTGATCCTGAACTTAATCTTAGTGCTTATAGCAATCCAACGCCAATTAAGGTAAAAGCGGAAATCATCGAGGTTAAACAAGGTGATCACATTACATGTGGTGATATCGATCTTGAAGTGCTTGAAACACCAGGTCATACGCCAGGAGGTGTGTGTTATTACATGGAAGGTCTTGTGTTTGTAGGGGACACTCTATTCAGAGACTCCGTAGGCCGTACAGATTTTCCAAATGGTTCTTATGAGACCCTGATATCATCGATTAAGACTCAGCTATATAGATTGCCTGATAATACAATGGTTTATCCTGGTCATGGACCGGAAACAAATATAGGGTATGAAAAACAATACAACCCATTCGTTGGTCAGTAGGTTTAAACGAATTATTTTTTACAGTCGAGGGGAAATTTATTATGAACACAACATTAGAAAAATTAAAAGAACGCATTAAAGACAAAAAGTACAAATTGACAACTCAACGTCAAACAATTTTGCAAGCATTCATCGATGCTGATGAAAATCACTTGAGTGCTGAAGATGTATATGTTCTTGTAAAAGAGGTGGCACCTGATATCGGGTTAGCAACAATTTACAGAACTCTTGATCTCTTTACAGAACTTGATTTGTTAAAACGTCTTGATTTTGGTGATGGCCGTAATCGTTATGAATTAAATGACGAAGAGTTCGCTCATTTCCATCACCATTTGATTTGCGTAAAATGTGGTAAAGTTTCCGAGTTTGAAGACGACATGCTTGAAACATTGGAGTCTATTATCGCTAAGAAATTAAACTTCCGTACCATTGATCATCAATTGAAAGTATATGGTTACTGTAGCGATTGCCAAAATCATATGACTGAAGCAGAATTAGAAAAGCTTGAGCGTATGTCCCATCATGGTTAATGGATATCTATATACGGGTCCATTACCACTTGGCTCTGTAGTAGCTCATAACTGTGGCGCGGCAGGACTCTTTTCTGATAAGGTACATCCAGAGGTTATCCTTGAAGCGCATGAAATGGAAGGGATGTACACATTAACTGTTACTATTGGTGATTCGGTTCAGATTTTTGAAGGACCTGTTTCCTCTATGGGGCGTCGTCAAATTGGACAAGCCTTGTTGCGCTATTTGCGTGAATATCAAGGCTTACTTGCTGAGGCTCCGTGGGGAACTATGGTAGGTGTGCGCCCTACAAAGCTACTACATAAATATATAGATACATATGGCTCTGTCCACGCAGCAACTCGTCACATTCGGGACGAGTTTTCTGTGTCTATGGAAAAGCTTGCTACTTTGGGGGCCATTGGCGAGTATCAACGTCCATTTCTATCTGATACAGATGATAAAAAAGTAAGCCTCTATTGTGGTATTCCTTTCTGCGATACACGTTGTGTATATTGCTCGTTTCCATATGGTCTCTATCAGGATTATGCTGGTAAAAGTCAATTTCTAAGGGCTTTAACCCGTGATATAGAAGATATGAAAGCTATTATCCAATCTTATAATCTAACCGTAGATACCCTCTATATGGGCGGTGGTACTCCGACAGTGCTAAAGGATGAAGACTTTCACCAGGTTTTAAAACAGTTGTCTCTACTCGTACCAGAAGGGCATGAATTTACTGTAGAGGCAGGACGACCTGATTCTGTTAATCCTACAAAGCTACATTCCATGCTTGAGCTAGGTGTGAATCGTATTAGCATTAACCCGCAAACGATGCAAGATGATATTTTGCGTCGTATTGGGCGCGGTCATAGCGTACGGGATGTTGATGAACTTTTACAATATGTAAAAAACAATACATCATTAGCCGTAAATATGGATTTTATTGCAGGCTTGCCTAACCAAACAATGCCAAATATGATAGAGAATATGGATTATGTATGTCAAAATCTGCCGGAAAATGTTACAATTCATACGTTAGCATTAAAACGTGGTAGTCCGTTGTACGATTTACATATGGAAGATGATATTCCTGAAGAACATCTCGTGGCGGAAATGGTACAATATGGTAAAGAGCGTCTTGAAGCAGCTGGTTATGTGCCATATTATTTATATCGCCAACAATATATGAGAGGGCAGTTAGAGAATATTGGCTATACCTTGCCTGGCAAAGCGTGTGAATATAATATTCAGATCATGGAAGAACGGCAGAGTATTCTATCTATGGGGCCTGGCAGCTCGTCTAAGTGGATGCGAGCCCCTGAATATCGTCAACTTAAACAGCATATGCCAAAAGACGTAGATGTTTATCACGAAACGATAGATGCACTTTTAGAGAAACGACATAGAATTTGTGAAAGATTTTGGGAGGTTGTGTAATGGCTATAAGAAAACCAAGAGGTACACAAGACTTTTTGCCAGAACAGATGATACATTGGCATTATATTGAACAACGTATGCGCGAAATTTGTAAAGTATATGGGTTCAATGAAATTCGCACACCTGCCTTTGAAGAAACTAAATTATTCTTACGCGGTATCGGTGAGACTACAGATGTAGTACAAAAAGAGATGTACACCTTTACCACTGGTGATGACGGTGGTTCTAGCTTTACCTTACGCCCTGAAAATACGGCGTCTGCTGTGCGCGCATACTTAGAAAATAAAGTATATGGTAAAGAAGGTCTCACAAAATGGTATTACATGGGCCCTATGTTCCGTCATGATAAACCGCAAGCGGGTCGTTATCGTCAATTCCACCAATTTGGTGCAGAGGTACTAGGTTCGCAATCTCCAGTGGTAGATAGTGAAGTTATCTGCATGGTTGTACAGTTATTAAAAGACTTTGGTCTTAAAGATCTCAATGTAGAGGTGAACTCCGTAGGTTGTCCAACATGTCGCCCTGTATACCGCGAAAAATTAATCGCCTTCTTTGAACCAAAAAAGGAACAATTATGTAGCGATTGCCAAGAACGGTTGTACAAAAATCCTTTGCGCATACTGGATTGTAAAAATGAAACATGTAAATCCTTGTCCGTAGGTGCTCCTGAAATTCACGAACATTTATGTGAAGAGTGTCATGATCATTTTGAAGAATTGAAAACCTATTTAACTGCAGCTAATGTGCAATATACTTTAAATCCTCGTCTCGTACGTGGCCTTGATTACTATACAAAGACAGCCTTTGAGGTACAATATACTCCTTTAGGTGCTCAAAGTGCTGTAGCCGGTGGTGGCCGTTACGATGGTCTCGTAGAAGAGCTCGATGGACCTCATACTCCAGCTATCGGTTTTGCTATGGGCATGGAGCGTTTACTATTAGCTCTTGAAAAACAAAACTTATTGCCTGAGCCAACTGTAGAACCATCTGTATTCGTAGTCGCTCTTGGTGATGCGGCTAAGGTAGAGGCTTTCAAAATTTGCCAAGCCTTACATGATGAATATATTACCGTTGAAATGGACGGGCAGGGCAAGAGTATGAAGGCACAATTAAAATACGCTAACAAAATTAATGCGAAATATGTTATTATATTGGGTGATGATGAATTGGCTCGTAAAGAAGCCATAATTCGATTCATGGATACTAGTGAACAAGAGACTGTATCTCTTGATACAGTGGCTGAACGTATAACTTCTTTGGTGAAAGGATGACAATTAGAATGGAAACAATGCAAGGCTTACACCGTACGCACGGTTGTGGCACCATCTCTGAACAAGAGGTAGGTAAAGAGGTCGTATTATGTGGATGGGTTGAACGCCGTCGTGACCATGGTGGTTTGATTTTCTTGGATTTACGCGATCGTTCTGGTGTAGTACAAGTAGTGGCATCCCCAGATCATAACGTAGAATCGTTCCACAAAGCAGAGGATGTTCGTAATGAATATGTGCTTTGTGTACGTGGTAAGATTACAAAACGTGATGAGGCTGCTATTAATCCAAACCTTCCTACAGGTGCATACGAAATGTTCTGTGAAGAGTTGCGCGTATTGAATTCCGCTAAAACTCCTCCTTTCTATATCCAAGATGATATCGATGTAGATGAAAATATTCGCTTGAAATATCGTTACCTTGACTTACGTCGTCCAGAAATGCAACGCAACTTGATTTTGCGTCACAAAGTAACTAAAGCAATGCGCGACTTCTTCGATAGCCGCGATTTCTTGGAAATTGAAACGCCAATGCTTACTAAATCTACACCAGAAGGCGCTCGTGACTATCTAGTGCCTTCCCGTGTAAATGCTGGTACATTCTATGCGTTGCCACAATCTCCACAAATTTTCAAACAAATCTTGATGGTTGCTGGTTATGAAAAATATTTCCAAATCGTTCGTTGCTTCCGTGATGAAGATTTGCGCGCAGACCGTCAACCTGAGTTCACTCAACTTGACTTAGAAATGTCCTTCGTTGATGAAGAAGATATTTATGCATTGCTTGAAGAGATGATTGCTCATGTATTTAAAACTGCATTAGGTAAAGAAATTTCTTTGCCTATGCCTCGTATTACATGGGACGAAGCCATGGATAAATACGGCTCTGATAAGCCTGACCTTCGTTTTGATATGGCCTTTACTGATGTAACTGATCTTGTAAAAGATACAGAATTCAAAGTATTCCGTTCTGTTATCGACAATGGTGGCGTAGTTAAAGGTATCGTTGTACCTGGTGATGCTGGCATTCCTCGCCGTGAACTTGATGATCTTGTTGAATATGTAAATCGTTACGGCGCTAAAGGCCTTGCATGGGCTTGCTTCAACGAAGATGGTTCCATCAAGTCTCAAATCATGAAGTTCTTAGGTGAAGATACAATTCGCAATATCGGTG
>OGEC01001663.1_pt1 | contig 9969 bp, 9 predicted proteins | sample 1570551 | NCBI WGS metagenome assembly OGEC01 (sample SAMEA2582127, study PRJEB24529) | metagenome | biome: Human gut stool | place: China | collected 2011 | reverse complement strand
GTGCCTCTGTCGGCATGAGGGAAGCAGCTTTTCTTGCCGCCATGTGTGCCAGAACCGCCTCATGGTCATAAGCGGCAGCCTCGCGCTCCTCAAAGCTGATGGCGTCCGCCGGACAGGCCGGAAGACAGTTTCCAAGGCCGTCACAGTAATCGTCGCGGATCAGCTTCGCCTTTCCGTCGATCATCGCGATTGCGCCTTCCTGACAGGCCGCTGCGCATGCTCCGCAGCCGTTGCATTTTTCTTCATCAATTTTTACGATCGTTCTTTTCAATGTAAGTTCCCCTTTCAAAGCGTGTAAATATTGTCTCAGTGATTTTCATTGCGGTGTATTTGCTGCCATGCATCCGGAAAAAGCGGATCGTGGCAGATTTTGTAAGTGTCATGTATTGACTTTTGTATCGTCAATATACTACAATGATGACAAAAAGTATGTTGTATTTCCAACGAAAAATCCGCAATGTGGTACATTCAGAACTGAAAAAAGGTAGACCGCACGTGATGGAAGAAGGAAACAGGAAAGTGCAAATGGCCGCCCGTGTTAGGTGAAAGAAAGGAAAACTATGATCCACAAAGAAGAAATTCCGGATTCCCCGCTTTTCGCCGGAATCCACCCGGAAGAAAAGGAGAGCATCTTGAAATGTCTCTCCGCAGTCGAAAAGAAATACGAAAAAGGCGACGCGGTCTTTCTTGCAGGAACTGCGATCCGCTCCATGGGATTCATCCTCTCCGGAAGTGTCGATATCTCCCGGGACGATTTCTGGGGAAACAGGCAGGTCCTTGGACATGCTGGGAGCGGCGAGCTCTTCGGAGAGGCCTATGCCTGTATGCCTGGCGAGTCTCTGATGGTAAATGTGGAGGCGGCGGAGAAGTGCCGGATCCTGTTTCTGGACATCGGAAAGATCCTAAACGTCTGCACCCCGGCATGCTCCCACCACAACCGCCTGATCCACAACCTTCTTTATATTATGGCAAAGAAAAATCTCATGCTGACGCGGAAGATCGACCACATGGGACAGAGGTCCATCCGGGAAAAGGTGATGGCGTACCTATCCTTTGAGTCTGAAAAACAGAAGAAAAAGACCTTCGGAATCCCCTTTAACCGCCAGCAGCTCGCGGATTATCTCGCGGTGGACAGGAGCGCATTGTCTGCGGAGCTCTCCAGGATGAAAAAAGACGGGCTGATTGAATTTGAGAAGAATATTTTTACGCTTTTATAATGTAACGGTTCAGTGTCCTCGCGGTTACGCGCAAAAATCCATTCCAAATCGGCTGTGCCGATGGGATTTTTGACTTCCGGCATAGGTTTTCTTACGGTCAGCCCAGTAAGTGCATAGACCTGCGGAATAGACATCACAATTCTATATATAGAAGAAAGGAAAGAACAATGCCATACAGAGATGAGATCGAAGAGCGAAGGATCCGGCGGGAGGAAAACCGGAGAAGACGAAGAAAGCAGGAGCGGACCCGCCGCATGATCGTAGGCGGACTGGCCGCCGTGATCGGGATCGCCGTGATCGTCACGGCTGTGCTCGTGACAAAGAAGCTTACGGGGAGGAAACAGGTAAATCCGGCGGATGTGGCGGTTCCGGAGTATGTGAATGTGAATTTACTGACCCCGAATGAGTACTCACGGCCGCAGATCCCACTTGAGAAAGTAAACGGCATCGTGGTACACTATGTCGCAAATCCCTGCAGCACCGCTCTGGAAAACCGGAATTATTTTGAGGGATTAAAGGACCAGACGGGTTCGAAGACCACCTCTGTCAGCAGCCATTTTGTGATCGGTCTGGAAGGTGAGGTCGTCCAGTGCGTTCCATTAAATGAGGTGGCCTACGCATCCAACAACCGCAACAGCGACACGATCTCCATCGAGTGCTGCCACCCGGATGAGACCGGAAAATTTTATGACAGTACATATCAGACGCTTGTAAACTTATGCGCGTACCTCTGTGTGGAATTTGATCTGAAGCCGGATGATGTGATCCGCCACTACGACGTGACGGGAAAGATCTGCCCGAAATATTTTGTGGATTATCCGGAGAAATGGGAGGACTTCCATAAGGATGTAAAGAAAGCGATAAAGATTCTGAAGAAGTAACGGGACATTCACTAAAAATTCGAAATTCATTTTGTATTCTTTACCTAAAATTTACAAATATTATATTTATAATTGAAAAAAGCGTGTGCTCTATGATATGATGGAACACGAAGGCAAATTTTGCAGAATCGGATCGAAACTGCGCTTTTGCCACGCCGCCGTGTTAAGACAACAGGCAGCGACAAAAGAGAATGGAGAAGGCATTATGAATATCGGATATCTGGAAAGTATCTTCAGTTTCCTCGGTGGTCTGGGCATGTTCCTTTACGGTATGAGCATCATGGGTGACGGCATGCAGAAGTCAGCGGGAAGTAAGCTGAACAAGTTCCTGAGAATGGTGACGGACAACAGACTTCTGGCAGTCGGTCTCGGCGCTCTGATCACCGCGATCCTGCACAGCAGCGGAGCCACAACCGTCATGGTCGTTGGTTTCGTAAACGCCGGAATTTTGAATCTGACCCAGGCGGTCGGAGTCATCATGGGCGCCAACATCGGTACAACGATCACCGCATGGATGGTTTCCTTAAACTCTCTGGGGGATGCGATGAAGATCCTGCAGCCGTCGTTTTTCGCGCCGCTCGTAGTTGCCATCGGCGCCGCCTTTTTGATGTTTTCCAAGAAGAAAAAGGAGAGTCTGGCAGGTGAGATCTGTATCGGTGTCGGCCTCCTGTTTGTGGGCCTGACCTTCATGTCAGGTTCTGTAGCACCGTACACGGATGCCCCGATCTTTGCGAAGGCGTTTGCGGTACTTGGAAGGAACCCGATCCTCGGTATTCTTGTCGGTGCCCTTGTAACTGCGATCATCCAGAGCTCCACCGCCTCTGTTGGTATCTTACAGACTCTGGCGATGAGCGGAGTGGTATCCACAAATGCCGCGATTTATATTACTCTTGGACAGAATATCTGATCATGTCTGACTGCCCTTTTATCCAGTGCAGGCACAAGCCGAAACGCAAAGCGCGCGTCCGTGATCCATCTGACCTTCAACAGCTTCGGTGCGGTCGTATTTGGAATCGGTATGTATATCATTTCCATGATGCGCCCGGATATTGCCCAGAGCAGTATCAATTCTTTCCAGATCTCGGTGTTCCATACATTCTTTAACGTGACGAACACCCTGCTCTTATTCCCGTTCGCGAAACAGCTCGTTGCGTTTTCCGGTCTGATCGTCCGCGAGACAGGTCAGGAAGAGGAGCAGAAGGAGACAAAGGAGGACGAGCTTCCGGTTCTCGACGAACGTATCTTCAAATCCCCGACCTTTGCTCTTGAAGTCGGTGTGATGGAAGTCGTTCATATGGGTAAGATGGCTCTCGCAAACTTAAAGCTTGCAACAAACGTCCTTCTGGAAAACAAATATGAATGTCTGGATGAGGTTTTTAAGAACGAGACAGAGATCGATATTTTAAATAAGAAGCTTACCGAATATCTCATTAAGGTCAACAACCTGTCCTTAAATGAGAAACAGAAAGTTCAGGTCAGCAACCTCTTCTACAGCATCAGCGATTTAGAACGTGTGGGCGACCATGCGGAAAACCTCGCAGAGGCGGCACAGTACCTGAAGGAACATGGACTCACTTTCTCAGAGACCGGGCTCGAGGATCTCAAAGAGATTTCGAGCGCGGCCATCGGAGCTGTGGACCATGCAGTCGCTGCCCGCCAGGATGGCGGAATGGAGGATATCCGTCAGGTCAGCAAGCTGGAAGACCGTGTGGATACTCTCGAGGAGGAGATGCGCGACAAGCACATCGAGCGTCTTTCCAAGAACGAGTGCAACCCGTCTGCCGGCGTTGTGTTCTTAGATATCCTGAGCAATCTGGAACGTATCTCCGACCATGCCTATAATGTGGCCGGATATGTGAAGGATGAGCTGTAAAGCGCATTTCATCTGATGATTTTGATCCCGCATACAGATTCCGGATAATATCCGGACTGTGTGCGGGATTTTTTAGTATTTGCGGTCATTTGGAAAAATCAGCTTGCCAGCATATGCGATCTTCCGTATAATGAAGACATCAGACAACTTGTAACAGAACATGGGGGAAACTATGGAGACGAAGAAAAAAGATGACCGGAAACTTCTGGGCAGCCAGATCGAGGACCGGATCTTAGAGTATATAAAAGAGAAACCGTTGGAGGTGGGAGACCGGCTTCCGAACGAGTTTGAACTTGCGGAGATGTTTGAGGTGGGACGAAGCACGATCCGCGAGGCGGTGAAAGGTCTGGTGACGAAAGGAGTTCTGCAGGTGCGGAGAGGCGCGGGAACGTATGTCAGCAGTCTGACGCCTGCGGAGGACGATCCGTTAAGGCTTAATGCAAAGCTCCATGACAGGTTTAAGCTGGCGCTGGATCTCTTTGACGTCCGTCTGATCTTAGAGCCGGAGATTGCCGCTAAGGCGGCAGTTTACGCGACGGACGAGGATATCGCGACCTTAAAGAGGCTGTGTAAGGAGACGGAGGAACTATATCTGGCGGACAAGGATCATATGCCGAAGGACATCGAGTTCCACACCTGGATCGCCCGGTGCAGCAAGAATCAGGTCATGGAGTCCTTGATCCCGATCATCAATTCGGGAATCAATACCTTCGTGAACCTGACGAGGCGCTCACTGCGGACAGAGACGATCACGACCCACCGGGCCATCACGGAAGCCATCGCAAATCATGATTCCACCGGGGCGCGGTGTGCCATGGTGATGCATCTGACGTATAACAGGCAGGAGCTTTTGAAACGTCGGACGGCCTATGAGGCGCAGGTCGAGACGGAAGAGAAGAAAGAACAGTAGAAGAGTAAAATGTCTGAAGTCATTCGAGTGGAATAAGAATGCTGAGAGCAGGGAAAAATAGTGCACAATTTTCCCCTGCTTTTTTTGTGCGAAAAAGAGAAAAGACAAAATACATCAGACAAGTATTGCAAATACCACAGAAAAATGTTAGATTAAGCCCATAGACATAAGACATCAGACAAATGCATTAAAGAATTTACTAAACAGCCTGACATGTCTGATGAAAAAGCGGAAAGCAGGAAAAACAAAATATGAACTGTTATTTCCAAATGCAACCATGAAGCGCAGAGCAGTCCGGTTCAGGGGTATGGAACGGATCTTTGCGCGGAACAACCAAAACAAATACACTGGGAGGTAAATTCACTATGTCTGAAGGAGTTGTACTCAACCCGACCCGCCTTGTCCTGGCAGCACTGATCGGTCTTGTGATCCTGCTCGTCCTGATCATTAAATTCAATGTGCAGGCAATGATCGCGATCCTGATCGGAGCGATCAGCATCGGACTTCTTGCGGGAATGCCGACGAAAGATATTATCGCGGCGGTCAATGATGGAATTGGAAACACGTTAAAAGGAATCGCCCTGCTTGTAGGCTTAGGATCCATGTTCGGCGCGATCCTGGAGGTCTCGGGCGGCGCACAGACGATCGCCGTCACGATGGTAAAGAAATTCGGTGACGAGAAGGCCGCGTGGGCGCTTGGAATCACAGGTCTCGTGATCGCGATGCCGGTATTCTTCGATGCAGGACTGATCATTCTGATCCCGTTAGCATTCTCCCTTGCAAAGAAGACAAAGCGTTCCTCTCTTCACTATGTGATCCCGCTCCTTGCGGGACTTGCGGTTGGACATGCGTTCATTCCGCCGACACCGGGTCCGGTTCTCGTAGCAACGATGTTAAATGTAGATCTTGGCTGGGTCATCTTAGTCGGAATCTTCTGCGGAATCTTCGCGATGATCATAGCCGGTCCGGTCTGGGGATCCATCTGTGGTAAGAAGTTTTATGTTCCGGTACCGGAGAGTGTGGCAAATCAGGAAGAGATTGATGAGTCCAAGCTTCCGAGCTTCTGGCTGATCGTTGGGATCATCCTGATCCCGTTAGTGCTCATCATTCTGGACTCCATCTGCGGCGTTGTTCCGGCATTAGCCGGTGTTGCTCCGATCTTTGAGTTCTTAGGTGAGCCGTTCGTAGCACTGTTACTCGCGACTCTGGCGGCCATGTTTGGTCTTGGCTTAAAGCATGGCTACACGATGAAAGAGCTTGAGAAGGTTATGACAAAGTCCTTAGAGCCGACCGGCCTCATCCTTCTCGTTACCGCCTGCGGCGGCGTGCTCCGCTATGTGCTTCAGTACTCCGGTCTCGGAAATGTGATCGGAAACGCGGTTGCATCCATGAATCTTCCGATCGTTGTCCTTGCATTTATCATCGCAGTCCTTGTCCGCATCAGTGTCGGTTCCGCGACCGTTGCCATGACCATGGCGGCAGGTATCGTTGCGGCACTTCCGGGAATCAGTGAGCTGTCCCCGTTATATCTGGCATGTACCGTAGCGGCAGTAGCGGGCGGCTCCACCGTATGCTCCCACTTTAATGATTCTGGTTTCTGGCTGGTAAGATCCCTCGTGGGAATCGACGAGAAGACGACCTTGAAAACCTGGACCATCATGGAGACCTTAGTCGGTGTGACCGGATTCCTTGTAGCACTTGTAATTTCATTCTTTGCGTAGTAGAAAGATGCAGGTACGCAGCCCAGAGCTGCGTTGCATTCGAAACGCGGAGAAAGGACAAAAGTAACTATTCAGTAGGTCTGCGCATTTACTGCGCTGACCGTAAGAAAACTTAAAACAGAAGGCAAAATTGAAAAACAGTTCCAATAAAAGATATTATTCGCTCAATAACGAGTAACACCCCACAAAGAAAGAAGGAAATATCATGAAATGTCTGAAGAGTCAGGAAATGAGAAAACTTGCACCGGAGCTTGATCCTTTAAGGATCGGAACGGGCTGGAAACCGGAAGAACTTGCGATGCCGCAGGTCATCATCGAGAGTACGGCAGGTGACAGCCATCCGGGAAGCGGACATCTCCATATCCTTGTAGATGAAGTAAAAAAAGGAATCGCTGAGGCAGGCGGTCACGGCGCGAAATATTTCTGCACCGATATCTGCGATGGCGAGAGCCAGGGAACCGATGGAATCAACTACAGCCTTGCAAGCCGTGAGATGATCGCGAACATGATCGAGATCCACGCAAATGCGACTCCCTTCGATGCAGGGGTATATCTCGCAAGCTGTGATAAGGGAATGCCGGCAAACCTCATGGGCTTATTCCGCGTGAATATTCCGGCTGTTGTTGTTCCGGGCGGAACCATGAATGCGGGTCCGGAGATGTTGACCCTGGAACAGCTTGGCATGTACAGCGCCCAGTATGAGCGCGGTGAGATCGACGAGAACCGCTTAAACTGGGCAAAACATAACGCATGTCCGAGCTGCGGCGCCTGTTCCTTTATCGGAACTGCATCCACCATGCAGATCATGGCCGAGGCTCTTGGTCTTGCCCTCCCGGGAAGTGCGTTGATGCCTGCGACAAGCCCGGATCTCTTAAACTACGCGAGAGAGGCCGGAAAACAGGCAGTTAAGCTTGCGAAGATGGACAACATGCGTCCGAGTGATATCGTGACGATGGACAGCTTCGAAAACGCGATCCTTGTACATGCGGCCATCTCCGGAAGTACAAACTGCTTACTCCACCTTCCGGCGATCGCTCATGAGCTTGGAATCGAGATCACAGGTGACACCTTCGACAGACTCCACCGCGGCGCGAAGTATCTTCTTGATATCCGCCCGGCAGGAAAGTGGCCGGCAGAGTGCTTCTACTATGCAGGCGGCGTTCCGGCGATCATGGAGGAGATCAAAGACCACCTTCACCTTGATGTCATGACCGTGACCGGAAAGATTCTCGGCGAGAACTTAAAGGAATTAAAAGAGAACGGATTCTATGAGCGCTGTGAAAAATGGCTTCAGAAGTTCAACGAGCGCTACGGAATCTCCATCACAAGACAGGACATCATCCGTCCGGCTGACAAGGCCATCGGAACCGACGGCAGCATCGCGATCCTGCGCGGAAACCTTGCTCCGGAAGGTGCGGTCATCAAGCACACCGCATGCCCGAAGGAGATGTTCAAGGCAGTCCTCAAGGCAAGACCGTTTGACAGCGAAGAAGAGTGCCTGGATGCCGTTTTAAAGCACAAGGTTGAGAAAGGCGACGCAGTCTTCATCCGTTACGAGGGACCGAAGGGAAGCGGTATGCCGGAGATGTTCTACACCTCCGAGGCCATCAGCAGCGATAAGGAGCTTGGCCGTTCCATCGCCCTGATCACAGACGGAAGATTCTCCGGTGCATCCACAGGTCCGGTTATCGGACACTGCAGCCCGGAGGCGGCAGATGGCGGCCCGATCGCGCTCGTTGAGGAAGGCGATCTTATCGAGGTCGATGTGATGGAGAGAAAGTTAAACATCATCGGTATCAAGGGCGAGCGAAAGACTCCGGAAGAGATCGACGCGGTCCTTGCCGAGAGAAAGAAAAACTGGAAGCCGAGAGAGCTCCGCTACAAGAGCGGTGTGCTCCGCATGTTCAGTGAGCATGCGGCAAGCCCGATGAAAGGTGCATATCTGGAATTCTAAAAAAATAAAATGAGACTGGCAGTAAATGCTGGCTGCCGGCCTGCAAAAGAAACGTCCCGGATCCTGAGATGACAGTTCTCTCTGATCCGGGGCGTTTTTATATCATTACCATTTCGCGTTCCAAATCGGCAAAATCTACTGCTGCCACTGTACTGTTACGGAATTATCAGTTCAGAAAATTCCTATCCGCATACAGGAACAGCCACATACTTTTCATATAATAAAGATTGCACGAACGAGTGTTCCTGTGGTAGAATGGTAGTATCTGTTGCCGGAATACCGGTGGTTTCAGTATGTGGGAAATACGAGCAGAACTGGCGGTATCCGGAAACGTGAAAGGGGAACAGAATGAACAATTACGATACATTAAATCCGATGCAGCGGGAAGCTGTCTTCACTACGGAAGGTCCGCTCTTAGTGCTGGCGGGTGCAGGATCCGGAAAGACACGGGCGCTGACACACCGGGTTGCTTATTTAATAGAGGAAAAGGGTGTGAAACCCTGGAATATGCGGGCGATCACCTTTACAAACAAGGCGGCGGGAGAGATGCGGGACCGCGTCAACAGCCTTGTGGAATACGGCGCGGATAGTGTCTGGGTCAGCACCTTCCACTCCCTCTGTGTGCGGATCTTAAGGAGATTTATTGAGAATATCGGCTACACGACGGATTTTTCCATCTATGATTCCGATGATACAAAAACCCTGATGAAACAGATCTTCAAGGATCTTGAGGTGAATACGAAGGTATTAAAAGAACGGGGTGTCCTCGGCGTGATCTCCTCCGCAAAGAACGAGATGATCAGTCCGGAAGAATTTATGCTCAGCGCGAAGGCTGAGGGGGATTCGAGACTGAAACGGATTGCGGAGCTCTATATGGAGTACCAGAAACGTTTAAAAAAGAACAATGCCCTGGATTTCGATGACCTTCTTGTAAAGACCGTGGAGTTGTTCCAGTCAAAGCAGGAAGTTTTGGAGTATTATCAGGACCGTTTCCGCTATATTATGGTGGATGAGTATCAGGATACAAATACCGTGCAGTTCCAGCTGGTGAGTCTGCTGGCGGGCAAATACAGAGATCTCTGTGTGGTCGGTGATGATGATCAGTCCATTTATAAATTCCGGGGAGCCAATATTTATAATATTTTAAATTTTGAGAAAGTATTTCCGGATTCACAGGTAATCCGTTTAGAACAGAATTATCGTTCCACGCAGAATATTCTTAATGCTGCAAACGGAGTTATTGCAAATAATAAAGGAAGAAAAGAAAAGAAATTGTGGACCGAAAACCAGAAGGGAGAATTGGTTCACTTTAAGCAGTATGATACGGAATATGAAGAGGCAGAAGGAGTTGTATCCACTATTAATTTCCTCTCCATGCGAGGGGTAGAATATAAGGATATGGCAATTTTATAT
>OGEC01001659.1_pt1 | contig 9991 bp, 2 predicted proteins | sample 1570551 | NCBI WGS metagenome assembly OGEC01 (sample SAMEA2582127, study PRJEB24529) | metagenome | biome: Human gut stool | place: China | collected 2011 | reverse complement strand
GGCCTTCTAAGCCGTGGGTCGGGGGTTCGAATCCCTCCTGGATCACCAAAGAAATAAGCGGATAGTTCGTAATGAGCTATCCGTTTTTGTTTGCGTTTTTAGCATAGTTACATATAAAAAAAATGTAAAAAGATAAATCTGCATTAAAAATGAATAAAATTTCATAAACTAATATATGAATGAGTAAAATAATGTACTTATAAGATGGCAAAAGTCTAAAATAGAATTAAAATAATACTGTAAATACTGGATTCTTATATGATGATAAAGCATGAATAGAAAATGAAGTTTGCTTGATTGTTATATTGAAAATTTTATATAATATAGATATTACGGTTAATTATAAGCTTTCATAGGTAAGTATGAAGTTTTATAAATGGATAGTTAGGTTTTAGTTGTTACAATAGGAGTATTTAATGAATAAGATTTTCAAGGTGATTTGGAGTAAAAGCAAAGAGTGTTATGTAGTTGTATCTGAGATTGCTAATAATTACAGTGCTAAGAAAGCTGTACTGACAAGTGTCTTTGCGGTGTTAGCGGTAACTGGTAGTGCAGCTCATGTTATGGGGGCGACCTTGCCGTCGGAATTAACAGACAAAGGCTCTATTAAAATCGGTCAATATGCAACTACTAGTAATCAATCCAGCATTGTTATTGGGACAAGTAGCCAATTTAGGGTATCTTCAGTTGATGGATATAGAGCAATCGGTATTGGTTCTGGTGTTATTGCTAGTGGTAATAATAGTGTTTCTATCGGTGGACATTCTCGAGCGACAGAAGATCAGGCGATTGCTATCGGTGGTGCCTCCGATGATAGTGGTGCTAAAGCGACAGGTTCTCAATCTATTGCTATTGGTGGTAATACTGTAGCTAGTGGGGATTCCTCTATTGTAGTCGGTGGTGATGACGTAGAGGTCGCATTCTCTAGAACTGTAACCTATACAGATATTAATACTGGACAAGCGAAAACAGGGACATTGAGACAGGCATCTATAGATTTGGCAAATATCCAACTGCCTCAATATATAACTGCTACAGCTAGTCATGCAGGGACTGCCATTGGGATGAAAACTAAAGCTGGTGACTTGGGCCTTTCTCTCGGCATGGGGGCGGATTCCGCTACTCGCCTAGATGGTAAGGCTGGTAATGTAGTTAATGCTATCGCTATCGGTGCCGGTGCAAAAGCTAATCGGGATAACTCTATTGCTATTGGCGGTGGTGCTAATACTGATGCAGCGGGTGTGGCACAAACAAGCTATACTATGAGTAATGGAGAGATAGTTAACTGGGCCGGTGGTGAAAATGTGTTGCCTGGTGACGTTGTATCATTCGGTGCTCCTGGTTATGAACGTCAGCTTAAAAATATAGCGCCTGGTATTGTTAGTGCAACTTCTACAGATGCGGTGAATGGCTCTCAGTTATATGCTATAGCTGAGAAGACTTTATCTAAATATATTTCTATTAAATCTGATTTGGCTGGGAATAAATCTAATAAAGGTGCAGAAGCGACTGACTCTATGGCTATAGGTCCGGATGCTTCTACAACAACTGCTGCTACTAAAGGGACTGCTTTAGGTACCGGTGCAACTGTTACTGTAGCGAATGGTGTAGCTGTAGGTTCACAGTCTAAAGCAAGCACAGCTAGCGGTGTAGCAGGCTATAATGTAAATGACTCTAGAACCGATAAATATGGATCTTTATCCGGTAAAGCATTGACATCTACTTTAGGTGCCTTTGCTGTAGGTAATGAGACTAATACACGTCAAATCACAGGTGTGGCTGCTGGTACAGCTGATACAGATGCTGTAAATGTGGCACAGTTAAAGAGTGTGAATTTGAAAGTAGCTGGAGATACTGGTACAGGTGATGTTAATCTTGCTAATAGTACTTTAAATATTAAAGGTGCTGGTCTTGCTAAAACGACTGCATCTGGTAAAGATGTAACAGTAACTGTGACAGAAAAAGCAGTTAAACAAGAAGCTGTTAAAGCGGTTACAATGGCAGCAGCGGATCCTAATGGTCCAATTACAGTGACACCTGAGCTTACTGCGGACAAAGATACAGCAACTTACAAAGTTGGTATCGATCCAACTAAAGTAGCTGAGTCTACTAAGTTGACCTATAAGGATAATGATGGTGCAGATAAGACCGTTACATTAAAAAAAGGTTTGAACTTTAAGAACGGTACTATGACGACTGCTACTACTGCTGTAGATGGGGTAGTAACTGTTGATATCAATGATGATACAAAGGCTAAAATCAATAATGCGGCAACAAATAAGCTAAATAATCTTACATCAGATGGTGAACAAAAGGTTAAGAGCTTATCTGCATGGAAGGTAAAGGCTAATAACAGTAATGCTGAAACAGTAACAGGTGGAGATACCGTTACATTTAATGATGGTTCTAATATCGCTATTACACAAAATGGCAAGACCTTTACTGTGGCGACTAAAAATGATGTAAACTTTAATACTGTAACAGCTACGACAAAGGTGACAACACCTGCGGTAGAAGGGCTTACAAATACGTCCTGGACACCTGGTACTACAACTCCTGTTAGTGGTCGTGCGGCAACAGAAGATCAATTGAAAGCCGTTGATACACAAGTAGCAACAAATAAAGATAATATTGCTAAGAATAAAGATAATATTGATAAGAATAAGGACAATATTGCAAAGAATGCGGACAATATCACGAAAAATGCTACAGAAATTGCCGCAAATAAAGGTAATATTGCAACCAATACGCAGAACATTGCAACTAATACGGCAGCCTTGGCTCGTAAGATTTCCTTAGGTGGCGATACAGGTAATACAACAGAGAAATCCTTAAGTACAGGTGATGTGAAGTTTAATGTAAAAGGTGCAGGCCTTGTAACGACTTCTGCAGCTGGTGATGATGTAACAGTAACTGTGACAGAAAAAGCAGTTAAACAAGAGGCTGTTAAAGCGGTTACAATGGCAGCAGCGGATCCTAATGGTCCAATTACAGTGACACCTGAGCTTAGTGCGGACAAAGATACAGCAACTTACAAAATTGGAATCGATCCAACTAAGGTAGCAGAATCTACTATCCTGACTTATAAGGATAATGATGGTGCAGATAAGACCGTTACATTAAAGAAAGGTTTGAACTTCAAGAACGGTACTATGACGACTGCTACGACTGCTGCAGATGGGGTAGTAACTGTTGATATCAATGATGATACAAAGGCTAAAATCAATAACGCCGCAACAAATAAGTTAGATAACCTTACACCGGAAGGCGAACAAAAGGTTAAGACCTTAGCAACATGGAATGTCGCTACTGCTGCTGATGGTGGAACTCATTCCGGTGATTCAACTAGTACTGTAACAGGTTCTGATACAGTGACTTTTAAAGCAGGTAATAACCTAAATGTAAATCAAACTGGTAGAGATATTACATTCTCCTTAAATAAAGAGATTTCTGATATGACTAGTTTAGGTCTCACGAATCCGGATGGTGCAAAGGCAACTATTAAGACTGGAAAAGGGGACGCTCATGTAGGTAAAACAGACCAAGCAGATCGCATCGTTTATACTAATGCAGCTGGTACTGAAGAACAGGTAGCAACATTAAAAGACGGTTTGCAATTCGGTGGCGATAATAATCCTGAAGTTATTAATAAGACATTGAATCAAAAGTTAGAAGTTGTTGGCGGTGCTGACGCAGCGAAATTGTCCGATAACAATATCGGTGTTAATGCAAAAGACGGTAAGTTGCACGTACAATTGTCTAAGGAATTGAATGACTTGACTAGCGCTCAATTCAAAAACGGCAATGCAGTGTCTACAATCAGTGGTGCAGGCACGACTGTGACAGACGGTACGAATACAGCTCAATACGGTCCTAAAGGCATGACCATTAATTCAGGTGCGAATGAAATATCTCTTACCGATAAAGGTTTAAACAATGGTGGTAAAGTCATCTCCAATGTAGCGAGTGGTGGTGATGTTGATACGAATGCGGCAAACATCAGTGATGTGAAGAAAGCGACAGCAGCATCCAAAACGACCGTATCTGTTAATAAGAAAGATACAGAAACTCCGAACTTGGTACTAGAAGAAACTGTAGATCCTGCTGATGGTCATACGAATTACGACATCAAGTTGGCAAATAAAGTTAACTTAGGAAATGATAATGTTGTACTTGATGGTGCAGATGGTACTGTTAAGGCTAAAGGCAATATTACATCCGAAGGTACTGTAGAAGGTAAAGACCTCAAAGCGGGCGATGTAACTGTTAATAAGGACAACAAAGGTACTGTGAACGGTTTATCCAATAAGACTTGGACTCGTGGACAGGCTCCTGTGAGCGGTCAAGCAGCGACAGAAGACCAAATCCAAGCGGTAGATACTCGTGTGATGGCCGTAGAAGATAAGGTAGCGGACTTCGGCTGGATGGCGAAGAGCAGTGCTACAGGTACAGGCCAAGCAACAGGTAATAACACAGCCACTAAAGTGGGTGATAAAACGGAAGTAGAATTCCGTGCCGGTGACAACCTCACTATTGACCAAACAGGTACTACTTTCACGTATTCCTTGAATAAAAATATGACAGGTCTTGAAAGTGTGTCCGTAGGGGATGTAGCAAATGATAAGCCGGGCGTTGTATTGAACGGTGCTGACGGCACTATGGGCGTACGCGGTAAAGATGGTGCGAATGCATCTATTACAGCGGCTAAAGGTGCTGACGGATTGATAGGTACAGGTACTGGTAAAGATCGTATCGTTTATGAAACGAAAGACGCTAACGGCAATCCTGTTAAAGAAACTGTAGCCACAATGAATGATGGCTTACATTTCGCTGGCGATAATGGAAATACAGTTATCGATAAGACATTGAATGAAAAACTCGAAATTGTTGGTGGTGCTGACGCAGCGAAATTGTCCGATAACAATATCGGTGTTAATGCGAAAGACGGTAAGTTGCATGTACAATTGTCTAAAGAATTGAATGACTTGACTAGCGCTCAATTCAAAAACGGTAATGCAGTATCCACAATCAGTGGTGCAGGCACGACTGTGACAGACGGTACGAATACAACTCAATACGGTCCTAAAGGCATGACCATTAATCCAGGTGCGAATGAAATATCTCTTACCGATAAAGGCTTAAACAATGGTGGTAAAGTCATCTCCAATGTAGCGAGCGGCGGTGATGTTGATACTAATGCGGCGAACATTGGTGATGTGAAGAAAGCGGCTGCAGCATCTAAAACGACAGTATCTGTTAATAAGAAAGATACAGAAACTCCGAATTTGGTGCTAGAAAAAACTGTAGATCCTGCTGATGGTCATACGAATTACGATATCAAATTGGCTGATAAAGTTGATTTGGGTAATGGTAATATTGTTCTTGATGGAACTGATGGTAGCATCAAGGCTAAAGGTAATATTACATCCGAAGGCACTGTAGAAGGCAAAGATCTTAAAGCGGGCGATGTAACGGTTAACAAGGACAATAAAGGGACTGTGAACGGTTTATCTAATAAGACTTGGACTCGCGGACAGGCTCCTATGAGCGGTCAAGCAGCGACAGAAGACCAAATCCAAGCGGTAGATACTCGTGTAATGGCCGTAGAAGATAAGGTAGCAGACTTCGGCTGGATGGCAAAGAGCAGTGCTATAGGCACAGGCCAAGCGACAGGCAATAATACAGCAACTAAAGTTGGCGATAAAACGGAAGTAGAATTCCGTGCCGGTGATAACCTCACTATTGACCAAACAGGTACTACTTTCACGTATTCCTTGAATAAAAATATGACAGGTCTTGAAAGTGTGTCCGTAGGGGATGTAGCAAATGATAAGCCGGGCGTTGTATTGAACGGTGCTGACGGCACTATGGGCGTACGCGGTAAAGATGGTGCGAATGCATCTATCACAGCGGCTAAAGGTGCTGACGGATTGACAGGTACTGGTGCTGGTAAAGATCGTATCGTTTATGAAACGAAAGACGCAGCAGGCAATCCTGTAAAAGAAACCGTAGCGACTATGAATGATGGTTTACATTTCGCTGGTGATAATGGGAATACAGTTATCGATAAGACCTTGAATGAAAAACTTGAAATCGTTGGTGGTGCTGATGCAGCAAAATTGTCCGATAACAATATCGGTGTTAATGCAAAAGACGGTAAGTTACAAGTACAATTAGCTAAAGATTTGAATGGTTTGTCTAGTGTGGAAGTGAAGGACGATAATGGTGCATCTACTGTTATGAAAGGTGACATTATTAAAAGCAAAGATGCAGCAGGAAATACTTCTGTTGTAAATGGTTCTGGCGTGACTATCACACCTGCTAATCCGCAAAATCCAAATGCTGGTACAGTGTCTTTAACTACTGAAGGCTTGAATAATGGCAACAATCAAATCAAGGGTGTTGCAGCTGGTACAGCAGATACAGATGCGGTTAACCTTGGTCAATTGAAAAAATCTAATGCTCAGCTTGCTAATGCAATTGCTAATGTTGAATCCGAAACACAACAAGTAGGCGCTCATGCGGCGGCTATGTCAGCGTTGAAACCAATTCAATATGATCCATTGGAACCAACTCAAGTTATGGCTGGATATGGTAACTACCGTGGTAAGAGTGCAGCAGCATTAGGTCTTGCTCATTATACTAATGAAGATACAATGTTCAACGTGGGTGTTTCTGTAGGTGGACGTCATAATATGATCAATGCCGGTTATACTCATAAGTTTGGTAACAGCGATGCTAAAAAAGCTGTACCAGAACGCTACAAAGGTGGTCCAATCAGCTCCATTTATGTGATGCAAGATGAAATGACCTCTTTGAAACAAGAGAATAGTAGACAGAAGGAAGTATTGGATAAACAACAAGCTGAAATCGAATCGTTGAAAGCTATGGTTAATAGTTTACTAGCAACTAAAGGTTAATAACTAAATATAGTAATTAAAATGATGATTTCGCTATAGCATTCTTGTAGTGTTATCCTATATCGTAAAGGAAAAAGGTTCCGTAGGAAGTTGATGGCCGATAAGCCGCAACTGAAATACGGAACCTTTTTTCTTTTAATTGTAGTGTCCCTTTATAAGACAACTAATATTTATGTATGATATAATGTTAAAAATGAAAAATAGATGAATTTATGCGGGTGTTGTAAGGAGTAAATTAAATGGAGAATGTAGAATGTATTTTTAATTCAATAAAATTACATGAACGTAAACAAGATGAAAAGTGTTATTTTGATCCCATTAGATATTTTTTAGTCCAGAAAACACCGGAAGAAGAGGTTCGGCAAAAAACAATTATATTTTTACAAAAGAGACTAGGAGTACCTATTGAACGAATTCGTGTAGAAGAACCTATGTGCCATGTGAAAAAAGGTCTAAGGGGGAGAGCTGATATCGTAGTTTACCGTGATGATAAACAAGAAGAAGTTTTATTGGTGATAGAGTGTAAAGCCCCTCATATTGATGTTGAATGTAATTTGGTATTAGATCAAGCAATAAGATATCGGGATATATTAGATGCTGAATATATCATGCTTGTTAATGGTATCAATGCTGTGGTTTATCAATTTAAGAATGGTAAGTATAAAGAAGTCGATAAAATTCCGACTTATCAAGAGCTTCTAAAATCTAAAGTAAAGTTTATTAAGGAAAACAAAGATAAACCATATACATTTGAGGATATTAACTCAAAAAGGTTGCAAAATAAATTTTTGAATATGGGATATATCGGGGAGGATAGTCCTGAAGAAAATTATGAGTTTTACCTTAATTTTTTAAATTTACTATTATTAAAGAAGATTTCATCTCCGAATATTCTAGAGAAAATAGGTGTAATAGAAGATTGTTTCAGAGGGTTCACTTTTTTTGGAAATAGAGGCGGTGGGTCTTATCAAAATTGGACACGTTTATTTATCGCTCAGGATTATGAGGGGAAAGATCAAGTTTTAGGGATTAGTATATGTGGTACTGCACATACTGAAAATGACCCCCATTGGGGCAATACCATTGGTAGAACTCAGTTGAATGTATCTATAACAAATAAAGAAACTAGACATCATTCATTACAGTTGAATTTGGATAAATTTTGTAAGTTTGATATCAATACCAATATGATTGAAATTACACACAATGGTGCTATAACAAGAGGTCGAGACGGAGCGTTACCTAAAAAGGAATTACTTGCTTATGTTCAAAAAAGAGCTCCTGAATTAGTAAAAGATGATACAATATATTTAGGTCGTCTTGATAACTCCCATTTGTTAGAGTGGCGAAATTCTAATGTACAATCCTTTATAAGAAATTTACTACGCTATGCAGTACTTCGAGATGGATTTAGATCAGAATATAAAAAATCAAAGTAATATTGTTAATAAAAGACCATTCGACGAATGGTCTTTTTGCATTTATAATAAATCACTCAAAAGTTCAGTTTTAATCGCGCCTTATAAATCTAGTATTTATCTACATTTTTCCTTATAAGTCAAATTAGTCAAAATAAAAGTCAAAAATTCTAATTTGATATATTGACTTTTTGACTTTTAGGGGTTATTATAATGTCGTAGGGTAAATAAACCCAGTAAAAATAGTATTAGTCAAATAGTTAAACTCTATGATGTATGAGGGGGTAAAATATATGAACAACAACTTTAACAACTTTGGTAATGAATTTTCTAGCATGAATGATTTGTTTAATCAATTGATGGGTAATATGGGGGGGTATTCCACAGAACGACGTAGTTATAAGATTAATGGTCGCGAAGTAACTCCAGAAGAATTTGCGTTTTATCGTCAAACTGGTCGATTACCATCTAATGAGGAAATGCAAGCTGCTCAAGCTGCGCAACAAGGTAAAATTAAACAAGATGGCATCCTTGCTCGTTTGGGGACAAACTTAACTCAACAAGCTCGTGATGGTAAACTCGATCCTGTAATTGGTCGTAACAAAGAAATCCAAGAAACCGCAGAAATCTTGGCGCGTCGTACTAAAAATAATCCTGTACTTGTAGGTGATGCTGGTGTTGGTAAAACTGCAGTAGTAGAAGGCTTGGCACAAGCTATTGTAAATGGTGATGTTCCAGCAGCTATTAAAAATAAAGAAATCATTTCCATCGATATTTCCGGATTGGAAGCTGGTACTCAATACCGTGGTTCCTTCGAAGAAAACATTCAAAACCTTATTAAAGAGGTAAAAGCCGCTGGGAATATTATCTTGTTCTTCGATGAAATTCACCAAATTTTGGGTGCTGGGTCCACAGGTGATGGTCAAGGGTCCAAAGGCTTGGCAGATATCTTGAAGCCTGCTTTGTCCCGTGGTGAAATGACAGTTATAGGTGCTACAACACAAGATGAATACCGTAACACAATCATGAAAAACGCAGCTCTTGCTCGTCGTTTCAATGAAGTTAAGGTTAATGCACCATCTGCAGAAGATACTTTCAAAATCTTACAAGGCATTCGTCCATTATACGAAGCGCATCATAACATTGAATTGCCAGATGCGGTGTTGAAAGCCGCTGTAGATTATTCCGTACAGTATATTCCACAACGTAGCTTGCCAGATAAAGCTATTGATTTAATTGATGTAACAGCAGCTCATTTGGCGTCTCAACATCCTGTAACAGATATTAAAACTTTGGAAGCAGATATTGCTGATGCTAAAGCAAAACAAGAGGAATATGCTCAAAAAGAAGACTATGAATCTGCGATCAATGAAAAAATGCGCATTCAAAAGTTACAAGCAGAGCTCGACAACCATACAGAAAATCAAAAGGTGGTAGCTCAAGTAAACGACGTAGCAGAAGCCGTTGAAAGAATGACTGGTATCCCTGTATCTCAAATGGGTGCATCCGATATCGAGCGCTTGAAAGACATGAAATCTCGTTTAGAAGCTCATGTAATCGGTCAAGATAAAGCAGTAGAAGCTGTATCTAAAGCAATCCGTCGTAACCGTGCAGGCTTTGACGAAGGTAACCGTCCAATCGGTAGCTTCTTAT
>OGEC01001656.1_pt1 | contig 10009 bp, 10 predicted proteins | sample 1570551 | NCBI WGS metagenome assembly OGEC01 (sample SAMEA2582127, study PRJEB24529) | metagenome | biome: Human gut stool | place: China | collected 2011 | reverse complement strand
TGAAGGAAGAAGGCCGTAAGCTCACAGCAAAGAAAAAACAGCTCTATGGAGAATATCAAAAGGCACGACGGGATATGCAGGAGATCGTCACGATCAAAGCGAACATTGACACTCTGATGGGCTACACCGAACCGGGAAGAAAGCAGGAAAAGGAGCGTTAAGGTTATGAAAACAAGGAGCAAAGCGACGCTGACACTTCGGGCCATGTTGGCCCGAAGATACGGGTTTGGGGCGAGCCCCAACAAGCCGCCTTTGTGCCACTTGTGGCCACAGAGGCATTGCTTGCCACTTAGCGGCAGCCCTCAAAATGGCATAAAAAAACGGAGGCTCTTACTCCTGAACCTCCGTTTCTTTGGCCTGCTTCATGGCTTGAATGGTGGCCTCTACGATTTTTAATTCTTTTTCGTCCAGGGCATTGAGCATGGCATCAATCCGCTTTCTGCACTCGCTCCCTTTATTCTTGGACGGATAAAAGTATTGATCTACCGATATATCAAACATTGTCACCATCTGATAAAAGGTGTTGAGGCTGGGGTGCTGGCCGTCATTCTCGTTATACATGATGGTGCGCGGAGCCCGGTCAACAATATAGGCCAGTTGCTCCTGTGTCATCCCGCTGGCTTCCCTTGTCCGCTTGATGGCGAGCCCTATATCGTGAAAATCAAACCGTCGTTCATCTCTTTCAATCTTCATAATATCACCTAATGTAATTTTACATTTCAGGTGTTATTATTTGAACGATTGCATATTTCATACTACTGACTATTTATTTTCATGTTTCGATAGCGGGCAATTCATATAAGGGTTGACAAACAGATTGTACTCTGTTATACTTTATACAGACCGTTGGTTTGTATGGAGGTGCGGGATGGCAAGAAACAAATACCCGGAGGAAACCGTAAAGCTGATTTTGGATGTTGCCACCCATCTGTTTGTTGAAAAAGGATATGATGCAACATCTTTGCAGGACATTATCAACGAAACAAATCTTTCAAAAGGCGCAATTTACCATCACTTTTCGTCCAAGGAAGAAATCTTTGAAGCGATCTTCCATCGTATAGGGGAAGAAAACACAAGTGCATTGGCAAAAGTACGGGATGATAAATCTTTGAATGGGCTGGAAAAACTGCGGGCAATCTTTAAGGCTGCTTTGTTTAATTCTAACCAGAGTTTAATGCTGACAGTTACACCCTGCCTATTGGATAATCCGCGTTTCTTGGCGATGCAGATTGCACAGCTCTATCAGATTGTTGCTCCAAAGTTTATCCAGCCGATCTTACAGCAAGGGATTGACGATGGTTCCATTCGAGCGACAAATCCTCATGCACTGGCAGAGGCTATCATGGTTTTGTCGAATGTATGGCTCAATCCGCTGGTTAGTATGACAGACGAAACAGGGATGCGTAATCGGTGCCAAACATTTAATGACCTGTTACAAGGTGCTGGCATCAACCAGCTTTTGGACAACGAAATGATAGATGGCTATATCAGCTACTGCAAATCTCAGCACACGGCCTAACTCCCTAAAATGAACTGCTCCCCTAAAGGGCAGTTTATTTTAGACACATATCAAACCGACGGTCGGTTTAATAATCGGATAATGGAGGTTCTTTATGCAGACAAAACTTTTCAGACGTGATTTTACTCTCGTCGTGATCGGCCAGATCATTTCTCTCTTTGGCAACGCTATCTTGCGCTTTGCCTTGCCGCTATACCTGTTGCGAGAAACAGGATCGTCTACATTGTTTGGCGTAGTAACTGCCTGCTCTTTTGCACCGATGGTTATTCTTTCGATGGTCGGCGGTGTACTGGCTGACCGTGTGAACAAGCGTGACATTATGGTGGGGCTGGACTTCTCCACGGCGGCTATTATCATGCTGTTTTACTTTTCGCTGGGGAAAATCCCAACAGTTCCGCTTTTTATCGTTGTCTTGATGTTGCTTTATGGTATTTCTGGTACATACCAGCCAGCAGTACAGGCAAGCGTCCCTTTGCTGGTATCGAAAGATAAGTTGATGGCTGGGAACGCTGTCATCAATCAAGTCAATACACTTTCCGGTCTGTTAGGGCCGGTGATCGGCGGCGTAATGTTTACTCTTTGGGGTATTTATCCGATTTTGCTTTTGAGTGCGGCGTGTTTTACTTTTTCCGCCATCATGGAAATCTTTATCCACATCCCGCATGAAAAGCGCCCGCGTGAAGTCGGCGTATTTCAGGTAGTCGGGATGGATCTGAAAGAAAGCTATCAGTTTGTAAAAACAGAAAAGCCCATTTTCTTTTCGGTGGTCTTTCTGGTGTCTATCTTCAACTTGGTTTTAAGCGCGGTGATGATTGTCGGAACTCCTATTCTCATTACACAGGTGTTAGGGATGTCTGACACCATGTATGGCTTCACGCAGGGGGCGCTGGCATTGGGTGGTTTGTGCGGCGGAATTTTAACCGCAATCGTATCGGAAAAGCTGAAAATTCAAAATTCGTATGTGCTACTTTTGGCTTGCTCCGCGGCTGTGGCAATTATGGGAATATCCCTCTTTTTGAATATGCCCGCTATTGTATCATATTGGGCAATCACTTTAATGAGCTTTGCGGCTATGGGTGCGTCTACGCTTTTTATGGTACAGATTTATACAATGGTTCAGACACAAACACCGCCGCAATTAGTAGGAAAAATTATGGCGGCACTAATTTCGATTGCGATGTGTGGCCAACCGATAGGGCAGGCGATTTATGGAGTCTTATTTGATCTTTTCGCTATGCACACATGGATAGTTTTAATTGGTGCCGCAGTTGCAGCACTTTTGATTTCTTTATATTCCAAAAGGATATTTAGCCAGTTGGAAAACAGCAAATAGTTCTCCGTTGCTGGCGGAAACAGCTCTGTATAAAAGAAAAACATACTTCGCATAAAAGCCGCTGTTTAACAGCAACGGTGTAACGGCGGTTTTGAAATAACAAATTTCAAGCCGCCGTTTTCTTGTCAAAAAATGAGAATACGGGGGGTGTGATAAAGTCGCCCTTTTTTAAGGATACGGCGGTGTCCAGGAGGTATCGCCGTGTCTATTTTTGTCTTTTTTCACAGTACCCATGACCTGCACCAGCTAAAAAAAGCGTAGCTCCCCCTCCGGGCAAGTATAGCATTGCATCGGCATTATCGTTCCATGTAATTCAGTATAATAATGGCTGTTCTTGGCGCGCCAGTTTTCCCTCACGGAAATCTGGCGTTTTTTGTTGCCATTTTTTCGGAGATGACCCGGTTGTCTGCCGGTGTCGGTCTCCGCCTCCATTCGATTCACCCGTCAATCACCCGTGAATCGAAATGGAGGTACATAATGAAGAAAATTAACCTTCGGGAACTTTATCCTGATGTTTATACAACAGACTTTTTATAGATGTGACAGAGGAAGTAATGGAGACTATTCGAGTAGCTGAATGTGCGGAGGCTGCGTATGAGCGAAAGATGTATCGCTACAAGGCCCAGTATTCTCTGGATTGCGAGAATGGCATTGAAAATGCAGTGCTGTTGAAGCCGCAAACGCCGGAGATGGTTCTGGAGGAAAAACAGTTTCAGGAGCAGGTCTATGCCGCTGTGATGAAGCTGCCGGAGAAACAGGCAAAGCGAATTTATGCCCGATACTATCTGGGAATGACGGTAAATGAAATTGCCGAAGTAGAAGGTGTAGATCCAAGCCGTGTTCGAGACAGTATCCGCCGTGGCTTAAAGCAGCTCGGAAAATATTTTTGATAAAGTTTCAGTTGATGCGCCTGTTTTTTGCCTTTTTTGTCAGTGTTAATAAGAAGGACAAGTTTTCCTCCTTCATCTGCACATTGACAATCGAATAGACAGCACAACAGGTACATAACCCATGTACGAGCGAATATGAAACGCCGCGAGGATGGAGCAGTCAGGGAGGTGATGAAAGCACTGCTTCGGAGCGATCTACGATTTCATAAAAGAATGGTGGCAGATTTGGCGCGATGACTACATGGGGGCTTAAAGATACTTCCTCACGGCCCGCCAAAGACTTGGGGGGAACCCTGCGGCACACGATACGAACGATGCTGCGGAGTTATGACATCCGCGCCAGCGGAGACCTATTGTGTTCCCATCGTCAGGGGGCGTGGCAAATGTGACGAAAGCTGAGAAATATAAATAGGAAGCGTTTGCCGCTTTCTGTTCAAAATCAGATACCATGCGCTGGCAGTTTCGGCTGCCAGCGTATTCATGTGGCTTTGAACAAACACGATGACAAACTTGACAGATTGGAGGAAATATGCTTTATGGAAAAACTTATTACACGAAAAGAAGCAGCAGAAATTTTAGGTATCAGCATTGCAACGCTGGACGCGGCCCGTAACAATGGTCTTATTTCTTATGTGCAATATGTGCAGAATGGCTGTGTGTACTTTACTTCAGCGGGCCTTCAGGAGTATATCGCAAAATGCACCCACAGAGCAAAGCCGGCAGAAAAGAACGCAACTTATCGTAAACCTCGCAGAGCTGGAGTGTGAGCCGGTCCGTATCCTTGCTGGAAACGGAATGGTCTGATAAAACATAGATACAGCGCTGGAGTATATTCTTAGGAGGTGGCGGAATTGGCAAAAAGAAAAAGAGCAATTCCACAATACGGTACAGTTACGCTTAACGGCATAGATTATTATAGAACGCGGGTTCAGAACGCAGATGGAAAACTGGTGGCCCTTTATGCGAGAACACCGGAAGAATTATATGATAAAGAGTTGGGTGCATTAGAGCAGATCGACAACGATACATTCTGCCGGAAATCCCCGACGGTTGCAGACTACTGTGAAAAATGGCTTTTGATGCAGTCGGTTCATGTGAGGGCAACCACGCTGATAGATTATACATCAAAGGTCAGACGGCACATCATAAAAGAACTGGGACAGATGCGGATGGCAGATGTGACACTGGATGACATTCAGCTTGCACTTGTTCCTGTTTCCGAGAAGTCTGCTTCAGTATATAAGTCAGTGGTTATCCTGTATAAATCCATTTTCCGTGCAGCAAAAGAAAGTAAGATTATTGATAACAACCCAACGATTTACCTTACGGCCAAAGGTGGAGGCGTTCCGCAGAAGGACAAAGCGGCATTGACGGATGAACAGGCTGCCAGACTGCTGGATGCCATTCAGGGACTTCCGCCGTATGTATTTGTCATGTTAGGGCTGTATGCAGGATTGCGGCGAGAAGAAATTCTTGCCCTAAAATGGGATTCTGTATATCTGGATGTGGATTGCCCTTATTTAACGGTACGCAGGGCATGGCACACGGAAAATAACAGACCGGTGATTCTGGATGAGCTGAAAACGAAAGCCGCGCATCGAAATATTCCGTTGCCGGTTTGCCTGGCGGACTGTCTGAAAGAGACAAAAGCTAATTCACAGTCAGAATATGTAGTGCCGAACCGGGATGGTGATCCGCTGTCCTATACACAGTTCAAGCGGCTCTGGCAGTACATTGTAACCCGAACAGTCAAGGAGCGTTTCTATTATCGCTACGAGGATGGAAAGCGTGTAAAGCACACGGTTACGCCGGTCCTTGGTGAAAAGGCAGCACATAACGGCAAAGTGATTTACAGTTTGGATTTTGAAGTGACACCGCATCAGCTGCGGCATACATACATTACGAATCTGATTCATTCGTCCGTGGACCCGAAAACGGTTCAATACCTGGCGGGGCATGAGAGTAGTAAAATTACGATGGATATTTACGCAAAGGTCAAATACAACAGACCGGATGAGCTGGTAAGAACAATGGGTGGTGCATTTGCCCAGTGGGATGCAGCACAGGCATAACAATTATAAAGAGTAGGAAACAAAGCTGGAGCGAGGCAAGGATGTCTCGCTCTTTGTTTTACATAATCCGTATCTTTGATTAAGTGGGTGCTTTCTGATAAAAAGAAGGTGTGAATTTAAGAACACTCATTATCGGGAAAGGAAGATTTGTATGGCTAAGAAAAAACAAAGCGTTCCAGAGTACGGAACGGTTACAAGAAAAGGAACACTGTATTACAGAACCAGAATTACAGATGCCGATGGAAAGCAGGTCAGCTTATATGCGACCACCTGTGAAGAATTATATGAAAAGCAGTTGGAGGCCCGGAGACAGGTGGATGAGATCATCTTTCACCGAAAGCATCCAACGGTTGCCGAGTATTGTGAGAAATGGCTGCTGATGCAGTCAGCAAAGGTGTCTACGGCTACTATAAAAGGATACAGACAGAATATGAAGAATTATGTCATTAGCTCTCTGGGAGATATGTATATGGAGGAAGTGACTGCGGATGATATTCGTCTGGCGCTTGTTCCGCTGTCTCAAAAATCGAAAGGACTGTATGATACGGTAAATATGCTGATTAAGTGTGTGTTTTATTCGGCAGAGCGCAGTCAGCTGATAACCGATAATCCGTGTGTAGGAATTTCAGCAAAGGGCGGAAAAGCATCGAAAAAGAAAGACGCCTTAACAGATCAACAGGTTGCAATTCTGCTGGATACGGTGAAAGAGCTTCCGCCATATCTTTTTATTATGATTGGTTTGTATTCCGGCTTGCGTCGGGAAGAAATTCTTGCATTGCAATGGGACTGTGTATTCCTGGATGAATCCACACCATACATTTCTGTGCGGCGGGCATGGCGCGCGGAGCATAACAGGCCGGTGATTTCCACCGTCCTAAAGACAAAGGCAGCTAAAAGGGATATTCCCATTCCGAAGTGTCTGGTGGACTGTCTGCGGGAAGCAAAAGCAAATTCCATATCGGAGTATGTGATTGCCGACAGTGAAGGACAGCCGCTTTCCTATTCTCAGTTTACGAGAGTTTGGCAGTATGTAGTTGTTCGTTCTGCAAAAGAGAGAACCTACTATAAATATGTGAATGGACAGAGCATTAAATATACCGTCAAGCCGACATTAGGAACAAGGCAGAGGAACAATCCCAAGATTCGCTATACCCTGAATTTCGATGTAACACCGCACTTGTTGCGGCATACCTACATCACGAATCTGCTCTATGCGGGCGTTGACCCTAAGACAGTTCAGTATCTGGCAGGGCATGAGAATAGTAAGACAACTATGGACATTTACGCGAGGGTCAAGTATAATAAACCAGAGGAACTTTTCGAGGTAGTGAATGATGCTTTGAACCAGGAGAATTTCGATGAAAAATCACCGATTTCTATGGTTAAGGAATAGGACAACCAACAACAGAAAATGCGAAAAAGCCCGTAATATCAAGGAAAAACGCACCATAGAGATGTTTAGTACGGTCTCAAAGCAGCGAGACGTGCTCCACAGTTCTCAAAGAGATAATTCAACCGAATATCGAAAAAGAGCAAATTTCCCCGAAAGCATCGAGTTTTCGGGGATTTCTTTATATTATACAAATGAGGTTTATGAATGTCCTTGTAACTTTGCAATAAGTCGTTAAGGTCTGGAAAAATGACAGAATATCGTATCCACACTTTGAAAGCCTCAAATATTAGAATGGATAGGTTTGAAAAAAGTGTATTGAGAAGAAATATCATTATAGCAAAACAAAATTGACGAATACCCCATATGGGTATATATTGAAGATGTTTTCAGAAATCCATTTTTACTAAAGTATGTTTCCACAATGGATTTCGTAATTGCAAAACAGGAAAAGGTGAATGCTATGATAAAAACAACATTAAAAATCGACGGCATGATGTGTGGTATGTGTGAGTCCCATATGAATGATCTGATCCGCAAAAATTTTCAGGTAAAAAAGGTAACATCCTCTGCGAAAGACGGAGAAACAGTGATTATCAGTGATAATGAGATCGATATTCCGTGGGCAAAAAAAGAGATCAAAGAGATTGGTTACGAACTCGTTTCCTACAAGAGTGAACCTTATGAGAAAAAAAGATTTTTCCATTTTGGAAAATAATAAGAATATATGGAAGAATCAGGAAAAATGCGCAGGTGTTGTCAGGACATCTGCGCATTGTGACATTACGAAAGTTATGCTACAATGAGCGGGGAAAATAAAAAAAGGAAAGAGAAATTTATGATAAAAGCAGAAAAATTATCGTATTCCTTCCCGCAGAAGGACTTATATAACAAAATATCATTTACGTTGGAAGATGATGTGCACTGCGCATTTATCGGAACAAACGGAACCGGAAAAAGTACGTTGGTGGACATGATCCTGCACCCGGACAATTACTTATATGATGGCAGACTGATTGTCGATGTTCCGGGCAGAATCGGTTATGTCAGTCAGTTTTATTCGCTGGATGAGGAAAAAGAGGTTACGGCTTTTGACTATCTGAGTGAGGAGTTCGTGCGTCTGCAAAATGAGATTAACACAATCTGCGATGAGATGGCGACAGCAGATGAGCTGGACGAACTGATGGATCGTTATCAGAACGTCATGGATCAGTTTCAGGCGATCGATGGGGACTTTTATGAGAGCAATATCCGTAAACAGTTAAAAATTGCAAATCTGAAAGACTATGAAAATCACCTTTTGACAAACCTCAGCGGAGGAGAGTATAAGCTGATCCAGGTGATCCGTGAGATGATGATCAGTCCGAAATTTATCATCATGGACGAGCCGGATGTGTTCCTTGATTTTGAACATTTGAATGCACTGAAAAATCTGATCAATTCCCACAAGGGAACCCTGCTTGTCATCACACATAACCGGTATCTTTTGAACCACTGTTTCAACAAAATTCTTCATTTGGAGAACGCAGAGCTTCAGGAGTTTGACGGCACATATACGGATTATAATTTGGCATTGCTTGAGATGAAGATCGAGCAGCAGGAACTTGCGGCGGCAGATATGGAAGAGATCGAGCGTAACCGCAAAATTGTGGAACGTCTGCGGAACGAAGCGACAAAGGTGGACAGTGCGACGAAGGGAAGAAGTCTAAAAGCGAGAGTCTCTCTGTTGGAGCGTCTCGAAGCGCGGAAAACAAAATCTCCGTTTGTGGATATCAAACAGCCTCAGATTGAACTGCACACCAGTGCAGAATCATCGGATGATGTGCAGGGAGACGTTTCAGGACAGGCAGATGTTGCTGTGACCACCAGTGAAGAAGGAACAGAACAGAATCATGAAAAAGTGATTCTGAAAGTGGAAAATTACAGTGTCGCATTCGACCGGCAGATCATGGAGGAAGTGATCTTTTCCATGGAGGCTGGTGAGAAAGTGGCGATCGTTGGACCAAACGGAACCGGAAAGACAACCATTTTGCGTGATATTTATAAAAACAACAATCCGGCCATTAAGCTTGCCCCAGACCTTAAAGTTGCCTATCTTTCCCAGATGCATGGGGAAGTTTTTGATGAGAGAGAGACGGTTTTAAAAAACTTTGAGGATGCAGGTTTTGAGACAGACGCTGAGATTGTCCGTTATTTAGAAACCTACGGATTTGAGGAAGAGTTAGTCTATAATAAAGTAGAGAACTTATCCGGCGGAGAAAAAAATCTGCTTCAGCTTGCAAAAATCTCCCGGATGGATGCAGACTTTCTTCTTTTGGATGAGCCGACAAGCCACCTTGATACCTATTCCCAGCTTGCGTTGGAACAGGCAATTGAAAAATATGAGGGTGCTGTATTGATGGTATCGCATGATTTCTATACAGTTGCAAACTGTATGGATTATGTGCTTTTTGTGGAGGAGAAGAAACTCCGCAAAATGAGCATCCGTAAATTCCGCAAAATGATCTATGCCGACCATTTTGATAAAAATTATCTGGAACTGGAGCAGAAGAAAAAAGAATTGGAAAACCGGATCTCATTTGCACTGCAGGCAGGAAAATTTGAGGAAGCTAAAAAATACTGTGATGATCTTGAGCAGATCATCAATCAGATGTAAAATCGGAGTTTAACTTGTGAACTGCCGCTTGCAGGTGGTGTTACGGATTTCCTGAGGTTATGTCGTATTGCATGCCAATAAAGTGTATAAAAATATAAAAAATAGAACTGTTTGTTTTCAGGAACGCTTCCGCTTGTTGTCGCTGGCAA
>OGEC01001631.1_pt1 | contig 10192 bp, 9 predicted proteins | sample 1570551 | NCBI WGS metagenome assembly OGEC01 (sample SAMEA2582127, study PRJEB24529) | metagenome | biome: Human gut stool | place: China | collected 2011 | reverse complement strand
GAGAACTCTAAAAATGGCCGATGCAAACACCGGAGGGAATGATCCTGTTCAAGGCTGACCCGTATGCGGTCCATGCGGAATTCCGTCCGGGAACCGCTTCTATCACAGAAGACATTAACGGCTTCAAATGGGATGACGCAGCCTGGATGGAGACAAGAAAAAAAGCTGATCCTGTGAAATCCCCGATGGCAATCTACGAGGTCCATCTCGGTTCCTGGCGCAAGAAAGACCGTCCACAGAAGGAAGGTTACTATACATATATGGAAGCTGCCCACGAGCTGGCTGATTATGTAAAGAAGATGGGCTACACCCACGTAGAACTCATGGGAATTGCGGAACATCCATACGACGGTTCCTGGGGCTATCAGGTTACCGGCTACTACGCGCCGACTTCCCGTTACGGCACTCCAAAAGAGTTCATGTACTTTGTGAACTACCTCCACAAAAAAGGGATCGGTATCATCCTTGACTGGGTTCCGGCCCACTTCCCGAAGGATGCCCACGGACTTGCCGACTTCGACGGTCAGCCGCTCTATGAATACGCAGATCCGCGAAAGGGCGAGCACCCGGACTGGGGCACAAAGGTCTTCGATTACAGCAAAAATGAGGTCAAAAACTTCTTGATCGCTAACGCCCTCTACTGGGTAGAGAACTTCCATGTTGACGGTCTCCGCGTAGATGCCGTCGCGTCCATGCTGTACCTGGATTACGGCCGCAGCGATGGAAACTGGGTTCCGAATAAGTACGGCGAGAACAAGAACCTCGAAGCCATCGAGTTCTTCCGCCATTTGAACAGTGTCCTCACCGGACATCTCACCGGTGCCATGATGATCGCCGAGGAGTCCACCGCATGGCCGGGTGTCACAAAACCGCCGGAAGAGGGAGGTCTCGGCTTCACCTTCAAGTGGAACATGGGCTGGATGCATGATTTTCTGGAGTACATGAAACTGGATCCATATTTCAGAAAATTCAACCACAATAAGATGACATTCGGCATCACCTACGCCACCAGTGAGAATTATATCCTGACGCTGTCCCACGACGAGGTCGTTCACCTGAAGTGTTCCATGATCAACAAGATGCCGGGCTTAAATGGTGACAAGTTTGCGAATCTGAAAGCAGGATACACCTTCATGATGGGGCATCCGGGAAAGAAGCTCCTGTTTATGGGCCAGGATTTCGGTCAGTATCATGAGTGGGATGAGAAGGTTTCCCTCGACTGGTATCTCGCCGACGAGCCGCTTCACAAAGACCTGCAGAAATATTACAGCGACCTGCTGCATGTATACCAGAAATATCCGGCACTGTGGCAGCTGGATTCCGACTGGAACGGTTTCCAGTGGATCAACGCCAACGATGGTGACCGCAGCATCTTCAGTTTTATCCGCCGTGATGAGACGGGCAAGAAGAGTCTCTTATTCGTCATTAACTTTACACCGGTTGCACGCGACGATTACCGGGTAGGCGTTCCGAAGTCCGGAACCTACTCCCTGATCCTGGATTCCGAGCATGGGCTCTACAAGCGCGGCGAGCATGCATTCTCCGCCCGCTCCAAGAAGAGCGAGTGCGATGGCCAGCCATACTCCTTTGCGTATCCGCTGCCGGCGTACGGGACTGCAATCTTTAAGTTCAACTAAAAATATATATTTTGCAAGTAACACATCCGTCCTGAATCCACTAAAAACAGGTTCAGGACGGATGTTCTGATTTTCACAAACAGCACACCCAGATACATATTTTCAGGAAATTCTGACACATGCAGCTTTGTTGCAATTTCCCACATAAAAAGGAACTGCCCGACTTCCATTCTCCTCAGAAAACGGTAAGCGGACAGCACCTCAATCATCACCTATATTTCTTGCATTTATTGACCTTACTTACTCTTACTCCACGTTCTTCGTCGCCACAACATCAACTCCCGTTCCGGCAACGTCCTTCATGATCACATCTCCGATATGCACCGGGGCAGCAACCTCGACTGTCTTTAACGCTTTCACACAGTCGAAGATTTTTCCTTTCGGAATATCTTCCTTCGTCTTCACCGAAACCATATCGATGTTTCCTCCGGATACCCGCACAGTGGAAGTCACGATCCTCGTCGGATTTGTCACTTCTTTCCGCCCGTAGATCTCGCCGCGCTTGCAGGTATTCCCTGTCACGCTTACGACCTCACCGCCGTCCATCGTCACGACAAGAGGACAGCCCATCGGACATCCAATACATGTTAATCTTCTTTCCTCCATCGCCTATGCCTCCTCGATCTTGATCGTGATCGTCTTCAGATCCGGATACTTCAAAAGATCCGCTTTTTTAAGTTTCAGTTCCTCCATCTCACCCGGCGCTACGACCGGGCGTTTTCTGTGGATCACACGCTCGTCACCGAAATACGCGCTCACATAGCAGTTCTTATAAACACCGCCCACGCGGAAACGGACGGTCAGTTCCTCATCCATTCGCGCCGGATCAATGGTTCCCGGAACTGTGTATCGCACGCCTTCGATCGGATTTAAGACGATCTCATGTCCGCCGGACGGACGGTTCTCGCCCTGTTTCACATAAGCTGCCGCGTTCTTTCCGGCGATCGCCGCCTCCTCCGATACAAAGTCCACAAGATCATGTACATGGAGCACATTTCCGCAGGCGAAAACACCTTCGATGTTCGTCTCCAGGCTCTCGTTGACCTTCGGACCGGATGTCACCGGGTTCATGTCCACGCCCATTCCCCTGGATATCTCATTCTCCGGGATCAATCCGACGGAGAGAAGCAGCGTATCACAGCTGTATTCCTCTTCCGTTCCAGGAATCGGCTTTCCTTTTCCGTCTACCTGGGCCAGTGTAATTCCTTCCAGTCTCTCTTTTCCCTTGATGTCCACAACGGTGTGGCTCAACTTTAACGGGATTCCATAATCATCGAGACACTGGACGATATTTCTCTTTAATCCGCCGGAATAAGGCATCAATTCCGCAACGACCTTGACTTTCGCGCCTTCAAGTGTCATACGTCTCGCCATGATAAGTCCAATATCTCCGGAACCTAAGATCACGACTTCGCGCCCTGGCATATATCCCTCGATGTTGACAAGTCTCTGGGCCGTACCTGCAGAGAAGATTCCCGCCGGTCGATATCCGGGAATATTTAAAGCGCCTCTCGACCGCTCTCTGCATCCCATTGCGAGGATCACTGCCTTCGCCCGGATCTCGAAGAGACCTTCTTCCCGGTTCATGGCCGTCACGATCTTCTGCTCACTGATATCCATAACCATAGTGTTCAGTTTATACTCGATATTTAATTCTTCTGCCTGTTTAATAAACCGTCCCGCGTACTCCGGACCCGTAAGTTCTTCCTTGAAGGTGTGGAGTCCAAAGCCGTTATGAATGCACTGGTTTAAGATTCCGCCCAACTCCCTGTCACGTTCCAGGATCAGAATACTCTCGATTCCGTTTTTTTTCGCGGAAACTGCAGCGGCAAGACCCGCCGGTCCGCCTCCGATGATCACAATATCATACGATTTCATGCTCTGACACCTCCCTTTTATAACGAATCCTTATTGATTCCCTTGACGATCTGCGAGTTTCCGCCGGATTTTGTGATCTCAAACATGCTCTTATGGCATTCTCTCGCAAGGATCTCCATAGTTCTCGGAGAACAGAAGCCTGCCTGACAGCGCCCCATTCCGGCTCTCGTTCTGCGTTTTACTCCGTCTAAGGATTTTGCGCCTAAAGGTCTTCGGATCGCATCGATGATCTCGCCTTCTGTAATCATCTCGCATCGGCAGATAATATTTCCGTACTCTGGTTTTTCCTTAATTAACTGGATTCGTTCTTCCTTACTTAAAGTATTCGGATTCAGAACACCTTTTCTCGTCGCGATGAAGTTCTCTTTTTCCCTGAGATCCATCTTCTCTTTCAGGATATCCGCCACCATCTCGCCGATCGCAGGGGAGCTTGTCAGACCCGGAGACTCGATTCCCGCACAGTCGATAAAGCCTTTTGCGTCCTCCAGCTCACCGATCAGGAATTCATGTCCATCCTCATGGGCACGGAGTCCGGCGAAAGAAGTGATCACCTGACGCATCGGAATGTTCTTCACATTCATCTCTGCCTTTGTGATAACTTCATTTAAGCCCTCTCTCGTAGTATTGGTTCCCTCTTTATTCTCAATATCGATTGCTGTCGGTCCCACCAACAGATTTCCGTGGACCGTCGGTGTCACGAGAACGCCTTTTCCGTATTTTCCGGGAAGAGCAAACACCGTATGGCTCACATGATTTCCGGCAGTTTTATCGAGCAGACAGTAATCTCCACGTCTTGGGGTGATGTGGATCTTCTTTTCGCTCACCATGTTGTGGAATTTATCCGCGTAAACACCTGCCGCGTTTACGACGTAACGCGTCTTATATGTGCCCTTGCTTGTCCGGATCTCCCAGCCGTCTTCCACCGGTCTCAAGCCGGTGACTTCTGTATCAAAGTGGAATTCCACGCCGTTCGCGTTGGCATTCTCCGCCATGGCGATATTTAAATTAAACGGACATACAATTCCGCCCGTGGGTGCGTAGAGAGCTGCGCATGCCTCGTCGGAAATATTCGGCTCCATCGCCCGGAGTTCTTCCCGGTTTAAGATCCTGAGGCCCGGAACTCCGTTTGCGATTCCTCTTTTATAAAGAGCTTCAAGCCCCGGCATCTCGTCCTCATGCAGACATACTACCAGCGAACCATTTCTTTTGAATGGGAAATCCAGGTCTTTCGACAGCTGTTCCATCATCTCATTTCCGCGCACATTGAGTTTCGCCATCAGGGAACCTTCCGCCGCGTCATAGCCCGCATGGACGATGGCGCTGTTTGCCTTGGAAGTGCCACAGCACACGTCCTCTTCTTTCTCCAGCACACAGATCTTTGCCTGATACCGCGACAATTCCCTCGCAGATGCCGATCCGGCTACGCCTGCTCCGATTATGATCACATCATACATTTACCGTTCACTCCTTTACATCCTGTCTCTTTTAGAAGTTTTCCGCCATATCCCACAACCTTGGGGAGCCGGCGGCATCCGTCCTTGAGAAAAAAGAGCCCGCCAAGTAAACGCATACCCTTATGCGGTTATCCTGTCAGGCTCTCTCATCTCATGCCATAATTATCTGATTGTCAAGCTGTACTGCACCGGGCACAGCCCTCTGTTATTTTATCCTACCACGGGATCGCTCCATAAAGGAGAACCGCCACGATTGCGCCGATGATCGGTCCAACGATCGGAACTACGAGACCGTAAGAGAAGTTGGAATCGCCTTTGTCCTTGATCGGAAGGACTGCATGTGCAAGACGAGGTCCTAAGTCTCTTGCCGGGTTGATCGCATAACCGGTAAGTCCGCCGAGGGACATACCTACGGAAACGATGATTCCGAATACGAAGAGTTTATCAACACCTGTGGAAAGTCCTGTTACATTGCCGATACCTTTGATCGCGAAAACGAGGATGAATGTACCGACTGCTTCGCTTAAAATGTTTAATCCAGTGTTCGGGATCGATGGACCTGTACAGAATACGCCAAGCTTTGTTCCCGGATCTTCTGTAGCGTCAAACTGTCCCTTGAAGAGCAGGTAAACGATCGATGCGCCGACAAATGCACCTGCCAGCTGTGCGATCACATATCCGGGCACCATAGACCATGCGAAGCTTCCCTCTACTGCCAGTGCGATCGTGAGCGCCGGGTTGAAGGACGCGCCGGAAGCTTCTCCGAAGATAAATGCCGGTACCAGAACCGCAAGGCCCCATGCCAGTGTGATCTGGACAGCTCCTGCACCTTTCATTCCGGACTTGTTGAGGTTTACGTTTGCAACAACACCATCACCGAGGATGATAAGCATCATGGTTCCAAGAAACTCTGCAATATAAGGCAGCATAGAAAATCCCCCTTTTTGTTGTTTTAGGCATCTCCGGCTTTCGTTCCCCTCAAAAGCCGGAGACAGTTTTCTGCTTTTTCAAAACTTTCTGATTTGTTCCCGCAACTTCGGGTAATGATTCCCATTCAAGTCCATTTTTTACAAGCCGCACGTCTTACCCAAAACCTTTTCCTCATTTAATATCTGGTTTAATCTTCTTTTGCCCAGCCGTAAGCGTATTTCACAGCCTTATTCCATCCCTTGATCCTTTTCTCTCTCTCAGCAGCCTCGATCTTCGGCTCAAAGGTCTTATCGATCGCCCAGTTCTTGATAACGTCTTCCTTGCTGCTCCAGTAACCAACTGCGAGACCTGCAAGATAAGCGGCACCCATAGCGGTTGTCTCTACGCACTGCGGACGGTTCACCGGTGCGTTGATGATATCGGCCTGTGTCTGCATTAAGAAGTCGTTGGCACTTGCGCCGCCGTCAACCTTAAGAGCCGCAAGCTCGATACCGGAATCTGCCTTCATCGCTTCCAGAACGTCATTTACCTGGTATGCGAGAGATTCCAGAGTCGCACGGATAATGTGGTACTTATTGACACCACGGGTGATTCCTACGATCGTTCCGCGCGCGTACTGATCCCAGTGCGGAGCTCCGAGACCTGTGAATGCCGGTACAACATAGCAGCCGTTCGTATCTTTTACTTTCTTTGCCATGTACTCGGAATCCGGTGCGGAATCGATAATTCTTAACTCATCGCGGAGCCACTGGATCGCAGCGCCTGCAACGAAGATAGAGCCCTCGAGTGCGTAGTTGACTTTTCCGTCTAAGCCCCATGCAATTGTTGTAACAAGACCGTTCTTTGAGAAGATCGGCTTCTCACCGGTGTTCATCAACATGAAGCAGCCGGTTCCGTATGTATTCTTCGCTTCACCAGGATTGAAGCAGGTCTGTCCGAACAGTGCGGACTGCTGGTCACCTGCAGCGCCTCCGATCGGGATCGGTCCGCCGAGGTAAGACGGGTCTGTCTCACCGTAAATGCAGCTTGACGGCTTCGGCTCCGGAAGAATACACTTCGGGATATCGAGTTCCGCCAGGATCTCATCATCCCACTGTAAAGTATTGATATTGAAGAGCATTGTACGGGACGCGTTGGAATAGTCTGTAACATGAACCGCGCCCTTTGTAAGTTTCCAGATCAGCCATGTCTCAACCGTACCGAATAACAGCTCGCCCTTCTCCGCTCTTTCTCTCGCGCCCGGTACATTGTCAAGCAGCCATTTTACCTTTGTGCCTGAGAAGTATGCATCGATCACGAGGCCTGTTTTCTCTCTGAACTTGTCGGTCAGGCCTTTTTCTTTTAAGGTGTCGCAGTATTCCGATGTTCTGCGGCACTGCCAGACGATCGCGTGATGGATCGGCTCTCCGGTATTCTTATCCCAGACGATCGTTGTCTCACGCTGGTTTGTGATACCGATCGCCGCGATGTCCTCTGCGGTGGCACCGATCATGTTCATCGCCTCTACAGCAACCCCCAGCATACTTGCCCAGATCTCGTCTGCATCGTGCTCTACCCAGCCCGGCTTCGGGAAGTACTGGGTAAACTCTCTCTGCGCTACACTGCACATCTCACCTTTTTCGTTGAACAGGATACACCTGTTGCTGGTTGTCCCCGCGTCGAGTGCCATTACATACTTTGCCATACCAATTCCTCCTTCAATATAGTTTTTCCCATGCTTTATCTCAACTGCCCTTTTCCCGGCATTGAAACAGCTTGTGTTATCATTCTATTCACAGCTTCCAGACTTCATGATTCGTAGATGAAACTGCCATCGCTCCCGCTGAGAGGGCGCTCATAACGGATTCTTTCTCGGAGATCAGTCCACCCGCGATGATCGGCGCTTTCGACACCTTACACATCTTTGAGATGACCTGCGGCATGATTCCCGGAAGAACCTCGATATAATCCGGCTTCACCTGATGCTGCTGCTGTCTTAAATTTTCATACGCCATGGAATCCAGTAAAAAGCACCTCTGGACCGTTATGAAATTCAGTTCATTTCCCCTTCTGATCAGTGGGACCTTTGTACTAATGATCCCATCTGCCTCTGTCGACATTTTAATGAAGTCCACCACGATCTCCTTGCTGCTTAAACCCACGATCAGGTCTACATGCACGATCACGATCTTCCCGGCGTCCTTTAAACGTTTTACGATCGTCCGGATCGTACAGATATCGCCGAACAGGACAAATACCACGCGGATCTCTTCCAGCGAACAGCAAAGCTCCAGATCCTCCATGTTTTTGATCGCTGCGATGATCGGGTTTTCTTCCAATGCATGATAAAAATAACGTTTCACTAAACTTTTCTCCATTTCTCAAAAAGAAAAGGAGCGCACCAAACAACAGCTAATCGTTAGCTGATCACATTTTGCTCTCCTATCACGGCTTCTTTTTTAAGTTAACTCAATCATAACACATTGCACAACTATTATCAACCTTTTCACGGTAAAATATGTATTTTGTACAAATCTCACAAAGTTTTCTATATTTTTTTATTATTTTAACCTCTTGCGTGATTATTTATCCCTCGCTTTCACAACATTATACACAAATTTTTGCGTTCATATTTTTTTACCTATTCCACTGCATCAAATCGCCGCGTCGTACCAAAAGCTTTTCTGAACTGAAATTTTTGTACAATACAGTAACACCTTTGTTACTTTTCATGGGTAGGAATTTTCTGAACTAAAAATTCCGTATGATACCGTTATGGCCGCGGATTTTGCCGATTCGGAATGCGAAGCATCGGCAAAATCCTGTTACAGTGCGCGGGCATGGAGTGCCCGTGTACTGTAACGTATGAAGGTTCCTGTACATAGTCAGGCACATTTGCACCTCGTGCAAGCAGCAACATTATTTCTCATACGTTCCCTTTTTAAGGATTTTCCCGTCTCTCATCATAGGCACGCCCATAGCGATCACCGTATCAAGAGAGAGATCTTCATTCATGATCAGGATATCCGCATCACTTTCTTCCTTCACAGCACCCTTTTTCGGATATAATTCCAGAGCCATCGCCGGATTCTTAGTTCCGAGAGCCAGAAGTTCCTCCAAATCCATATTTTCTTCTTTTACCATGTAGACGATCTGACGGTAGATCGTATCCACATCGGAAACACCGATCTCCACAAGTTTTCCTTCTGCATCATAGTTAGACCAGCTTCCCTGTCCGTCGGAGCTCATGGTCACCTTCTCCATTGGAACTCCTTCTTTTTTCGCTTTCTTGACAGCATCTGCAACAGAGTGGAACTTACTTTCAGATTCCCCACAGGTGAGGTCGATCGTTCCGCCCATCTTCGCGAACTTAAACGCATCCTCTAAGAGGTTCGCGTTGCGTCCCACGTGAGTCGGCTGAAATGTTTTCGGCGGAATCGAGGTGCGCTCTAATGCCTCAAATACCGGTTTTAATGCTCTCTTATCTCCGCCCATGTGAAGGCAGATAAATCCAGGTTTTCCACTCAGCATTCCTGCGGTGCGGACATCACTGGCCAGACGGATCAGTTCCTCTGTCGTGATATTCGGCGCACGGTGATCAGAGATCGCAAGCTTCACTCCAAGGATCTCATCGATAAACATAATGTCCTTGCTGACACTTCCGGTCACGGTCGTACTCGGATAACCATAGGCTCCGCAGATCGCATAAGCGGAAATTCCCTCTTCTTTTAACGCTTTTACCTTTGCTAAAAGATTCTCCACGCTTCTGCTGATTCCGTCAGTTCCCAAAAGTCCAAGTACAGTTGTAACACCACCCTTGATCAGGCTGGACAGCTGGACCTGCGGTGCCTGAGTGTGGAAGCTTCCTTCTCCGCCGCCTCCGGTCACATGGACATGACGGTCGATAATACCTGGAGTCACGATCTTTCCGGTTCCGTCGATTACTTCACATCCCTCATACTCCGGCAGATGATCCGCGATTCTTTCGATCCTTCCTCCGGCGATCAGGATATCCTTCACTCCGAGATATTCCGGTGCGTAAACTTTTGCGTTTTTTACTAACAGCATGGGCTTATTCCTCCTGTGTGATCTCTGTTTTACATAACTGCCCGACAGCAGGAAATTCAGTTCAGACAAACCAACGTACGGCTGAACTGTAATAGAAATTACTGTTGGACAATTATGATTTTCTTATTATTTTAGTATAACATACCGCCGGAAGTATTCCAAGTGATGATTCAAAACTTTCATTTCTTTACTCGTTACAGTACACGGGCACTCCATGCCCGCGCACTGTAACAGGATTTTGCCGAT
>OGEC01001627.1_pt1 | contig 10225 bp, 10 predicted proteins | sample 1570551 | NCBI WGS metagenome assembly OGEC01 (sample SAMEA2582127, study PRJEB24529) | metagenome | biome: Human gut stool | place: China | collected 2011 | reverse complement strand
ATTTTCGAGACTCGAAAAATATGTATAGTGGGCGGTCAAACACATTAAAAACATAAAATTAACGAAAAAAGGTCTACATACCCATAAGAAAAACGAGCCGAGATACGCACATCTCGGCTCGTTTTCGTAAATAAAAAGTATAATAAAAATTATAAATCTGGCGAAGTTTCATTCAACAAGAAACATTTAACCGGCCTCTCTGTTAAAACTTAGATGCATTGTACCTTAACTTTTAATTCGTTATAACAACAATCACAAAATGCAGATTTACAAATTGCCAAAATGTATGTATTGACAAACCATATATCGCACACTATAATAGTTCTAAATAGAACGATTGACAAGGAGTGGCAATATGCATTTTTGGGACAGACATAAAACAATTACCGGCTATTACGAATCACTCACAAGTTCGATTTGCGACAAGTATGATTTGACCCAAATGGAATATGACATACTGATGTTTTTGCACGGCAACCCCGAATTCAACACGGCGGCAGACATTGTCAAAATTCGCAAATCAACAAAATCTCATGTTTCAACCTCACTCAAATCACTTGAAAACAAAGGCTTGATTGAAAAGAAGCAAAGCGAAAGCAACAAAAAACACATAGAAATTTTCGTGACCGAAAGTGCAAAAAGCATAATCTACGAGGGTATCGACACGCAAAAGCGTTTTGCCCACGATGTGCTCAAAGGATTTTCAAATGAGGAAATCGCAACATTCAAAAACATATTTGAAAAAATCTGCAATAACGCAGAAGATTGTTTAAACAAGAAACAACACCGTGAATGTTAGTTATTTGAAGTAAAAAAGGAGTTCTAATTATGGCAAACGAAAAATACAAACCGCAAATTCCCGATATTATGGAAGCAATTTTTGACGCAGGATACTTGATTTTTGACTTAATCGCAGGTATTTTGTTCTTCGTATTTTCAAAGGGCAATCCTTTGTTCATCTTGTACGGCGTGTTGACATTGACGCTTTGCGGCGGTGACGCATTCCACCTTGTTCCGAGAATTATCAGAGCAGTTCACGGAAGCAACGACAAAATCAAAAGGCAGCTCGGACTCGGCTTGCAGGTTTCCTCAATCACAATGACAGCATTCTACATTGTTTTGCTGTATATCTGGAAGCTTACATTCCCCGAATTGACAGCACCTGTTGCAGTTGAAGCAATGATTTGGATTTCTGCAATCATCAGAATGGTAATCTGCGTTCTTCCACAAAACAACTGGTGTTCAGACGAAGGCAATATGAAACTTTCCGTTATCAGAAACGCAGTTTTTGCAGTAACAGGCATCGGCGTAATTATTCTTTACGCAATTTCAGGCAACACAAATGACCTCCATATGACAAAAATGGTTGCCGCAATCATCATTTCGTTCGGTTGCTACATCCCTGTAACATTGTTCAGCAAAACAAAGCCAAAGGTTGGCTTGCTTATGATTCCAAAAACCTGTGCATATATGTGGATTATCGTAATGGGCCTTCAGCTTTTATTTTAAGATTTGAAACATAAAATAAAAAAAAGATCTATATACCTATAAGAAAAAGCGTTGAAGAAAACAAATCTTCAACGCTTTTTTCACCTTTACAACAAAAAAATTCAAAGTACGAAATATTGACATTAAGTGTATAATATAATATAATCAATATAAAGGAGGCGATAGTATGAATATTTTTAATGAATTATCCGAAAAATTTAATACCGATGAGCCGATACTTATCGAGGATATAGAAAAAATGTATCCTCAGCGCTCACGCCCTTGGATTGATAAAGCAATCAAAACTTTGGTTGACGGCAAACAGTTAAAACGATTTTCAACAGGTGTTTACTACATTCCGAGAAAAACTATTCTCGGTGATTCCGTATTAAATCCGAGAAAGGTTATCACAAAAAAATATATTCAAAATTCGCAAGACATATACGGTTATCTTGGCGGCACCTCCCTATTAAATTCATTTGGACTTACAACACAGGTACCGAATGTCATCACTGTCATTTCAAACAATGAATCGACCCGTGGAAGAAAAGTAGAAGTCGGTAACCAAAGCGTATATCTCTGCAAACCGCCGACAAAAATCACTAAATCGAATTTCAAAACGCTGCAATTTTGTGAACTCATTAGGTTGATTGACCTTGATAAATTGGACAGCATAAAAATAAAAAATCTTGAAAATTACATTAAAGAAAACAATATTTCACTCTTATCCATCAGCAAATACTGTTCCGTATTTCCCGATTCCGTATCCAGAAAAATATTAGGAGGCCCGTTAATTGAAAAACTTGCACAATGATAATAGGACTAAACAATTCATAAATCAATAAGATGCACAATAAAAAACAAGAAAGGATTTTATAATATGGATGTTAAATTTAATGAATTTTATTTTGAAAATGAAATTCACTCTGCAAATGACTACTGGCAACTATACAATAAAGACCCAAAAGCTGCAATAAAAAAATATGACGGACATGTATTTTGTCCGATTTGCGAATCTGCGCCGCTAACTATTGTAAAAGGTAATAAGCGTAGATACTTTAAAGTATCACATTCCGATATGGAAAAGCACTCAGAAGATTGTTCTTTTCGCAATAATCCAGCAACAAAAAAAGAAACTACATATTTCTATAAAGATTTAGACACAACAGACATCGAAAGCCGCTTATTGAGCTGTTTAAACAAAATGTTAAAAAAAGAATTAACAACGGCTGACAAGGAGTCATCTTCCGTTTCCACGAGAAAAAATTATACAAATAATTTCTTAGATATTGTAATAAATAATAGAAAAAAATACTTACCTAACAAGTATTTATATTCTGAAAATTTGTATAAAGACTCAGATATACAAACAATTTATTATGGAAAATGTGCTCTATATATTATATCACCCAATAACACCAATGACACCAATAACACCAATGACACCAATAACACCAATGACACCAATGACACCAATGACACCAATGACATCAATGACACCAATGACACCAATGACACCAATGACATCAATGACATCAATGACACCAATGACACCAATAACACCAATGACATCAATAATAAAAACAATCAGAAATACTATTATCTTAAAGTTTTAAACAGTTATACTAAAAAAGAAATCTGCGAAATATCAATAACCAAAAATATTTATGGCTATTTATCTAGCGATTTAGAAAATATACCTAACAAAAAGGATGAAGCGATCGACTATTATATATGTTTTTCCGGCTTTTTGAAGAAGAAACAGCGCCAATATAAAGGCAACAATTATGACTTTCATCAATGCAACCTAAGAGATTCAAGATTGCTTATATTAGAAAAAGCATAACAAATCTATAAACAAGCAGTATCTTTAGAAGTATACTAAAAGATACAAATTGATTTTAACTACCATAACTTGATGTAATTTTTGCTTTACCAAAAATATAAAATATGTTATATTTTATATGAGGTGATGAATTATGAGAAATACAATTAAAAAAATTGTAGTAGAAGAATTCTCAAAATTAACCAACACTATTGAAAGTGACTTCAAAAGCAATTACAGACGCAAAGTTAATAACTTTCTCCTTAGCCAAATGGATGAAAATATCACAGCTAGTATGGTTTTTGTAAGTAGTTTCGAATCAAAAAGTGGCTTTGCCATAGAAACTTGTGCTAAAAGAATTGCTCGACTAAAATTTGGTGAAGAAAATGTTCCTGCAATTGTAAACCCAAGAAATCTTTAGCATAATATACCAACACCAGTTAATGGTCAAATTATTGTTACTGATGTAGATACACATAATGGAAATTTAAGAGGTAAAATTTCAGCTTTCAGAGCAAATAATGTTGCTTCGGGGAGAGGGAAAAACAGACTTGAAAGTGGTGTAACACAAAAAAGTATTAAAGAAAATCTACTACCTTTAGCTACAGAATTCAAAACCAAAGCCATATATACAAAGCCTGTAGATTTGGCTTTCTTCGATGGCGAGAATTGGAATGTATTAGAATTAAAAGCAGGTGGTGATCTTGACAGTTCAAATGCACCGTCAAATGTTGAGAAGCTTTTAACCATTTATGTTGATATGGGTATTGAAAATTGCAAAGCATATTTTGGGACTCTTTACAATAAAGACGGAGAAGGAAACACTTGGAAAGGTGCTGTTAAAAAACATATGGCTTTTCCGGAAATGTTTTTGATTGGCAAAACTTTTTGGTCAAAAATACTGCCTGATGGTATTTCATTTGAAGATTTTGAACAGATTTACAAGGAAGCTTTGGAAGAAATTGATTTGAATCACAGAATAAAACTAATGATAGAGGATTGTATTTCATAAATCATGGCTGAATTTAAAATAGAAAAAATCAAATCAAAAAAGTATACACTTATACAGGGCAATTGTTTAGATTACCTAGATAAAATTCCTGACAACAGCATAGATTTAATACTTACCGATCCGCCATATAACATTGCTCAATATTCAACTGGAAATATTAATCTTCCAGGGCGTAGTGCATTAAACAATGATTTAGGCGAATGGGATTTAACTACTATTGAACCTTCAGATTTCATTAAGGATTTCAAAAGGATATTAAAACCAGATGGAAACATCTTTATTTTCACTAGTTACAACCTGATAGGGAAATGGCACGAAGTATTCGATAACGAATTTGATACTTTTCAATTTTTTATTTGGCATAAAACTAATCCAGCTCCAAAAATCTATAAAAACGGATTTTTGAATAGTTGTGAAATGATTATATGTATGTGGAACAAAGGACACAAATGGAATTTTGGGAAGCAGAACGAAATGCATAATTTTTTTGAAAGTCCTATATGTATGCGGCCTGAAAGATTATCAAACCCAAAACATCCGGCACAAAAACCAGTAAAGTTACTGGAACACATACTAAAAATTGCCTCAAATGAAGGTGATGTAATTTTTGACCCTTTTATGGGTGTTGGTTCCACCGGAGTTGCAGCATTAAAAAACAACAGAAAGTTTATTGGTTGCGAAATAGAAAAAGAATATTTTGATGCAGCCTTAGAAAGGATTGATAAAGAAAATGTCACGAATAACAGAAAATGATATTCTAATACCGGCATTATATATAATCTATAAGAACAAGTCTGCTACTACAACTATAATAAAGGAACAACTTGTTGAAATGTTTAGACCTACAGGAGAAGATGCTGAAATTCTTCAGGGTAGAAATGACACTAAATTTACGCAAATTGTGAGAAATCTTACCGGTTCGCATTATAATAGTAACCAATTCGGAGAATTAACAACTAAAGATGCAAACAAATTCTCGTTAACACCAGAAGGAAAAGTATTCATTGAAGAAAACATCAGTCAGTGTGAATATATTTCAAACAACTTCTTTACATACAATGAGAATATAGATATTGCGACAAAAATTCACAAATCATCTAAAACAAAGCATAATTTAATAATTTATAAAGAAGATGATATTATTAATGAAGGAAAAGCAGGACATATAAGCACCAAAACAAAATCGCGATCAGACAAATTACGAAAAGCAGCAATAGACTTTTATAAAACTTCAGCAGGACATTTAAAATGTTGTGTGTGCGGATTTGATTTTGAAGAAACATACGGTAACTTAGGAAAAGACTATATTCAAATTCACCATGAACACCCAGTTTGTCAATATGATGACGATGGCGTTGAAGCTTTCATAAAAGATGCTATAAAAAATGTAAAACCATTATGTGCAAATTGTCATTGCATGGTTCATAGAAACAAGAAAAACGCTATTTCTGTTAATGAATTAAAAAAGCTTATAAAATAAACAAGTCTCCCAGTATCAAACTGGGAGATTTGTTATTATAAGATGCTCAACATCTCTATTATTTCTACTTCTGACATTATGAGTATACTGCTTATCAAAACTCAAAATATTAAAATCCTTATCATACAGGTTACTAATAAAATCTGTATTTTTGATAACCAAAATGAATTTTGCTAATGTCTTTTTCAAGGAATACGCTAGTCTTTCTTGATCATTTTTAGTAAAATCTTTTCCTTCGTAGTCTGAAAAATCAGTATCATAGGGTGGGTCTAAAAACACAAAATCTTTTTCAGTGAGTTTAATATCTTTAAAGAAATTTTCAAAATCCGAACAATGAATATCCGTATTAGAAAACAACGTATCAATTTCTCTATTAAACATATTATCAATTTTAGACTTCATATTTTTTTTGTTATATGACATTCCGCCATATGGTATATTAAATTCTCCTTTAGAATTATATCTAAACATTGAGCCATAACAATATTCTCTTATAAAATAAAAATTAGCGGCTTGATACTGCATACTTTGATTACTAATTTTACCAAGATTGATATCATTAAATACTTTTCTAAAATACATATAGTACCCACTAGCAAAACCGGTAATAAGATTTTCTTTAAGATCTTGATCAGAAAATGGTTTTTTATCATAATTTACTAGTGTTCTAACAAATTTATCATGTGCATTTTTTAATAATAAATCATCAAATTGATTTTTGTCTAACAAAAGTTTTTCACTAAAACCAGAATTTATATCATCCGATAAACTAAAAATAAAGTCTTCTAATATTGAATCAATTTCACCTGCATGTACTATTTGATTTCTTAGTTTTAAAAATAAATCTACCAAATAATCGTCTTGTTTGCTACAAACATTAATTAAATTATTAAAGCTATTGTTATAGCAAACAAGCAAATCATACAATTGCTTATCTTGATTTTTTATCAGTTGGTAATATTGAATTAAAGATTGAGAAATATCATTAATTGCTGCACTTCTAGGAGATAAATTGAAGAATAATGCGCCACCACCAAAGAATGGTTCAACATATCTATCATAACTAGGAATGTATGGCTTAATTTTTTCTATTTCTCTAGATTTGCCACCTGGCCATTTTATAATTGGATTCACATTATCACCTCCACATTACAACAACAGTATAACATAAAGCATTCTTTATTAAAAGATGCTTTGTGCACAAAATTCTAATATGTTTTAAAAAAATGTAATAAAATATGAACAGCCATTCCCTTGCAAAACAAAGTAGACAAGCTTTAATTGCATTAAACTCATAGAATTATTTCTTTTTAAACCTTGCAGATAATGGCTTAATATCTGGCTTTTCGTGTTTTATATTATTTGTACCATTAGTTTTATTTCCATACTTGGATAATGCCAAAAGTTGTTTATCAAAATTTTCTTTATAATCATTTTGGTAATCAATTAATTTTTTAAAATCAACTGTTCCTAGAACAATATGGTCATTTTCACCGCCCTTAATTTTAAAAACATCTTTACTATCTCTATCGTACGGGGCAGTTACTCTAGAATCACCATAATACGAAGTGTTTGCTTGAACAATTAATGTGTGCAAATCTCTTGTCGCCGAATCAATAATATTTGAAAAATATGTAGTATCAGGATTAAATACAGATGCGGTAATAATATCTGCTCTACCCTTCAAAAATGCTCTTGCCATAATATCTGTAAGTTCGAAGCAAACCAAAGGAGCAATTCTCATATTTTTCCATTCAAAAATCTGATATTCTGCGATTGCCCTATTTCTACACCTTTTATCTATTTTTGCAAACTCTTTAAATTCAATTGGCGAATAATCGTTTTTTTCTCTAATATGCACATAAGTATTCTTGTATCGGTGATTTCCTGCTTCGAACGGAAGAATTGTTGCAATATAATTATGAATTTCTTTTTTTACATCGCAAATATATTGAAGTCCTGTCACCACTGCAATTTGTGTTTTCTTAGAAAAACGAATTAAATCTTGTATCCAATAAATAGGAAAGCATAATTCTGGCAAAACTAAAATCATCGGAATCTTTCCTTTTTTGTCACTACCAATAAAACAATCTTTTAATATATTAGAAAAAATCTCTTTATCATTTAATGTTATGTTCTTCCATCTATGATAGCCTTGCATACACTTTTTACTACTAATTCCCACACTACCAACTGCAATATTTATATATTCAGGTACATTTGTTTCCGTATTGTCATTATGTATATGTACCTTTTTCACCAAATAATCTTCAAATGATAATATTCTGCTCTGGTCAATCTGAAACGGATTATATGTAATATGGTTTATTTTTTTAAATTTATCTACAATGTTTTCCTTAACATAATCAAAAGAGGTTCTCCCATTATTACATTTATTATAATGATAAAACATTAGTAACAATAATTCATCATAATGAATAAACCTAGGAGACCATTTGAATTTAAATGAAGTTTCTATTTTGGGATAATTTCCTATATCACTCAAACCCATTCTTATATATGAAACGTCTTTGTTATAATCAAGATAATTTACTAATGGAAAAGCCACCAAATTATTATTAAACATATTTGCTGAAACATATTTTTTAATTTTAGGCAAATGTGAATTTAAATATTTCTTTGCAATTAATACATCCAAACTTAAAGATATATGTAAACAAATATTTAAATGAGCCCTAAGCGTATCCTTAACTCTCTTACTTATACTGCGTACGTTTTTATATATTTTACTATCTAAAGACTTATAATTTAGACTTTTGATTTCATCTTTAGCTTTTGCATAAAATGCTTTAAGCTGTTTTATCCTTTGAGTTATAACTAAAAAGTTCATATAATTTAACCAATTAGAATAGAACTCTATACACTGACTTCCGGTAAAAAAAGCCTCAATTTGTTTGATTTGCTCTGATAAATCATCTTCTGCGTCATTAATATTAATGTGAGAATATTTACTTACAAGGGAAGAAAAAAATCTTCCAATATTAAACGAATCGACTTCAATGATACCAATATCTCTAATCTTTGATTCTTTATTAAAATTATCTATATTATATGCTACCTCATCAAATTTCAATAAACTCAAATTATTATCTGGAAGTGGATCTGCTTGACTGGGTATTAACTTAATTGTATCATTATATATATCTATAATTGCCTTTGATTCCGTATGATCTACATATAAAACCTTAATTTTATTTGATTGTATCCTTAAGTTTGGCTTATCTTTGTATATGTACCCTTCTTTATCAGGAATTAATATACCTGTATTAACCAAAACAGATTCAATTATAGAATCTGTTGTTTCTTTATCATAATCATCAATGGATTTTTGAGCTACAATTAATATATCATCAACATACCTTCCATAATACGTTATATCTTCAAGTTCATTAATATAGTTATCTATTTCAGAAAAATATATGTTTGCTAATAACATAGAACTAAACAGGCCAATCGGGAGAGGGTATTGTCTAATCTTAAATTCCGGTAAATCCTTTCTATATGGTGATATAACCCGCAAGTAACATTCATATATTTTGCTGATTATTCTTGTAAGTGGTTTTATTTTTTCAAGAATTTGGCTATCATTAAAATAGTCCTTTAATTTATCGAATTTAAATACTACTGAATAAAAATATGATTTTATATCCAACGAAATCAAAACAGAATCTTTTTTTAAGTTGTAATTTCTTTCTAAATTTGCAAATGCGTTGTTTCTCCAAGAAGTATATTTTTCAAAGTATCTATTAAAAAGAATTCTGCTATCAAAATTAGTTTCATCATTTAAAAACAAAGAGGATTCATTGATTGTATTTCCATAAACATTATATGACAGTATATTTTCTTCATAATTAATTCTTGCTAGAAAAACAGTCCATAGCGTATCCAATATGTATAATTCAATAGGTGCATTAATAAAAAAATTAACTGTCTTAATTTTTTTATTTTTAGGAATAATGTTAGATACTATTTTTGATTCTTTTAAATCATCGCTTTCAAATTTCTTAGGTAAAACATAAAAATCAATTCGATTTAATAAACCATCAATATACATTTTTGACTTATTTGAAAAAGGGTGACACAAACAAAAAGAAAGCATTGAAAATGTTTCATCCATTTTTCCTTCATCACTCTCAAAATTAGCAATTTTTTTACGCAAAAACACAATAAAAATCTGATTATCCGCTAAAACACAGTATCTATCAGCATTTTCAAGGAAACAAACACATCAATTTACTACTTATTTACTACCATTGAATGAGCCTTGATACGCAAGTTTTCCTAGATATGCAAAGATATGGTACAGCACATCAGTATTGAAACAAGAAAAAAATTGAATATTTTATAGACTATGGAACGCCTAAAATGACGTTCCTTTTCTATTTCCAGCCGTTCTTAT
>OGEC01001612.1_pt1 | contig 10352 bp, 8 predicted proteins | sample 1570551 | NCBI WGS metagenome assembly OGEC01 (sample SAMEA2582127, study PRJEB24529) | metagenome | biome: Human gut stool | place: China | collected 2011 | reverse complement strand
ATAGCCGCCGCCAAGCATCCGGACGGTACCCCTATCGTCCCCGAAGTGTGCATCTTCTTCGAGAACGAGCTGATGCGGGGCAACCGTACCACCAAAATCAATGCCGAGAATTTCAACGCTTTCCGCTCCTTCAACTATCCCCCACTGGCAAAGGCAGGCATCCATATCCGCTATAACGAGCACCTCATCCGACGCCCCGACCCGTCGCGCCCCATGAAGCCGCACTACCTTTTCGACACCAATGTCGTAGTGCTCACCCTCTTTCCCGGCATCCAGGAAAGCATTATCAACTCCGTGCTTCATGTTCCCGGCCTGAAAGCCGTTGTCCTCAAGACTTTCGGTTCCGGCAATGCCCCCCAGAAAGAATGGTTCATCCGCCAGCTGAAAGAAGCCAGCGAACGTGGCATTGTCATCGTCAACATCACCCAATGCCAAAGTGGCGCCGTCGAGATGGGACGTTACGAAACCGGTCTGCAACTTCTCCAGGCAGGTGTCATCAGCGGCTATGACAGTACCCCCGAATGTGCCGTCACCAAACTCATGTTCCTCCTGGGGCATGGACTGGACCAAGCCGAAATCCGCCACCGCATGAATTCCGACCTGGCAGGAGAAATCACCAAGATTTAGTAAAGCGGCAATACAGAGGGCATTTAGTAATATTGATAATTTTCAAGACAAACTTGCATTATCTATCCATACAAAATCGTTAAAAAGCGTTAACCAACATGCTTTTATCCCCCATTAATAAAGCTTATTAGTTTAAATAAACGTACTTTTGCTTACAATCAAGCAAAACAAATGTAAAATATGGGAGAGAATATCCAATACAAACGCTTTCTGCCGCTTGTTATTCTTGCAATGAGTATACTGCTGCAGGGTTGTAAAGACGATGTTTTTAACCCCGAGAAAGTGAAAGCAGCCTATCAGGATAGGTTTCCGGTCAAGAACATAGACCCGGCTATGGATTGGAAAATGACTCAGCAGGTCCGGGTCAATGTTTCTGTATCCGAAGATACCGGCATCGACTACACCATACGTATTTACGACAAGAACCCCTTAATCAGCCGGTCATCCGCCAAACTGCTGGCAGAAGGCACCGCCAATAATACAACAGTATTTACTACCGTCATGGACTGCCCTTCTGTGCTGACGAGCGCTTTTGTGTGCCGCACCGATGCACACAGCCGCAACATAGTAAAATACGTATCCATCCAAAACGGTCAGCTCCATGCCGCTTTCGGCAGTTCCCCTGCAACTACACGTGCCGCATGGACACGCAGTGTCAGCATCGAGACCTATTCACCGGAAAAGTCTGAGGCGGAAATCACCGCAATGCTATCAAGTGCCGAAGAAATAAGGCCGAATACCGATTTTCAAAACGGAAAAGCCTACAAAATCTCCAAAGACAATATATATAGGAATAAAATCAGCAAGGACGGCATGGGAAGTGACAATCCGGCCATCATCATCATTGAAGGCAGCTGGGAACCCAATGGAAACAACATGACCGTTGAACGAGGCTTCGAATTCTATGTGATTGACGGAGGGGAAATCGTGATACCGGACGAGCACACCTTCACTTTAGTGCAATCCAGCCGGTTTATCGTCTACGCGGGTGGAACCATCAAAGGGAACGACATCGAATTGACCAATGCATCCGGAGGCAGCTACAACTACAATGCCGGCACTATGGAAATAGATGATTTCCATGTCAGCCAGGGAGGAGCATTCTATAATTGCGGTACCGTGCGTGTCGATGAAATGAATTTCGACAGCGGATGCAAATTCATCAACCAGGGCAAAGCCTATATCGGGAAAACCGACAGCAACATCACTATAGACAACGGATGCTATCTATATGCGGAAGAATTTGTAGGCACACTGAACATGGGAGACACCTCTTCTGCAGAGATAGAGGATTTCGGGGACCATAGCAACAATTACAACACCCAAATCACGATGGGTGACAACTCCATGATAACCGTACTTGATGAAGCAGAATTGTCACAAGCACAATTTATGGGTCCAAACAATGAATATGCACTGGTAAAAATCAATAAAATTGAAGATATAGGAAATTTCTCCAGTCAGGGAAACATTCATTATGAAGTGAAAGAAATTGACGATGATATCACCGAGGATATCTGGTGGGAAGCCAAATTCCTTGATGCCATCAAGAACACCGAAGGAACCATATCCAAATGGGGAGAATCCCCCATCACCATTCCTGCCGGAGACTGTACGGGCGAAGGCAATACTCCGGACGAGTCCGGCTCAGAAACCCCTACAGACCCGGTCTCCTATACGTACGTATTCGAAGACAACTTCCCGTTGGTAGGCGACTATGACTTCAACGACGTGGTCTTGGACGTGGAGACCTACTATCACCGCGAGAAAAAGACGAACCACATCAAGCGCATACAGCTCGACGTGACCCTTGCTGCAGCAGGAGCAAGCAAGCCGTTGGGCGTAGGGCTCCGGATTACCGGAATCAATAAATCCGATATCCGGGAAGTCAAGACCGGAGGCGACGATTCGCGTTTCCAGGAGTCATTCAACAGCTCGTACAACAAATTCAGGTATAACAACGTTACTTACATGGAAGATTCCGATCCGAGTGTCGTAATCCCCATCGCAGGCGAGGTGCACAATGTATTCGGAGTTGAACCGGGTGAGATGGTAAATACCGGCATTGGAGTAACCGCCAAAAAGTACACTTATGAAGTCATTATTGAACTGGCAGACCAAACCCGGACAGAGCCCCCATTCTCAAAAGACAATCTGGACTTCTTCATCTGTTATCAATATAAAAGCATGGAACAACGCATGGAAGTCCATCTTTACGAATTTTGGGGATATGGCGCCACTGCCGCCGGAACCATACAGCAAGAGAATCTTGACTTGGCAGGCAACAACACGTGGGCAATCTGCGTGCCGTATGGCTTCCGCTATCCCAAAGAAACAATCAATGTGTCACGTACTGATATCCCCGAGGCAAGCGCATATCCGGAATTCATCTATTGGGCCCAAGACAGAACCCAGTATACGGAATGGTACGAACACCCGGTAGAAGAAAATGTATATAGATAAATATAGCAAACAATTATCATAAACAATGAAACAAATATTATTTGTAGATGACAAACCTGCCATAGGCAAGGTACTCTCGGTCTATTTAGGGAAAGAGAATGAGCTGGTTTATTTCGAAGATCCCGTCAGGGCCATAGAATGGCTGAATGAGGGGAACGAACCCGCTCTCATCATTTCGGACATACGCATGCCCAAGATGACCGGCAGTGAATTCCTGGCATATCTGAAAAGCAATTCACTTTTCAAGGACATTCCGGTTGTGATGCTTTCCAGTGAAGAAAGTACCACCGAGCGCATCAACCTGCTCGAAGCCGGAGCCGAGGATTTCATACTGAAACCTTTCAATCCTATGGAGCTGAAGGCCCGTATCAAGAAATTTCTCTAAACGACAAAATCAATGGATATGTTATATTATATCTACATAGGTAGCAACCGCGTCACCATCGACCACTTGAGCAAAATTACGGGAGGCATGTTCATGGCTGTTTCATCCTGCAACAAAGCGGCGAAAGTCATCGACGGTATCCGCGAACGGTACAACACATCCATTCTTTACGAAGAAAGCACCCCTCAAAAGGACAGCCAGAACATCACTTTCCTGCACAAGCGCTTCCCCCGTGTCTACATCATCCTCATCACCGAAGGACTGCAGAAGGAACACCGCAAGCTCTATCTGCAGGCAGGTGTCAACAACACCCTTTCCCCCATGGCCAGCGAAGAGAGCCTCCAGCAAATGACAAAATTCCTCCAACTGCGCAAGGAGCATAAGTTGCAGGAATTCAGCCAGTCACACCGTAAGATATTCAACACCTTCCACCTGCCTATGTGGAAGCGTATCTTCGACATCCTTTTTGCCGTTGCCGTACTGATTGTGCTGTCTCCCATACTCATCGCGACAGCCATAGCCATCCGCGTGGAAAGCAAGGGAAGAGTGATTTACAAGTCCCAGCGTGTGGGCAGCAACTACCAGATATTCAACTTCCTGAAGTTCCGCTCCATGTACACCAATGCCGACAAGCGCCTGAAAGAGCTGAACGCCCTCAACCAATATAAGATAGAAGAAGAGCTTACGGACGAGCAGCCCGATATCCGCTTCGACGACCTGACCGGCACTTCTGAAGAAGAGGCTACCCTGCTGATTTCGGACGATTTTGTCATCTCTGAAGAAGATTTCCTTAAAAAGAAGGCCCAAGAAAAACAGAATACGTTTGTCAAGATAGAGAACGATCCCCGCGTCACCCGCGTAGGCCGTTTCATCCGCAAGTACAGCATTGACGAACTGCCGCAGCTGTTCAACGTCCTCAAAGGAGACATGAGCATCGTGGGCAACCGCCCGCTCCCCCTCTACGAGGCCGAGCTGCTGACCAGCGACGCATATATCGAGCGCTTCATGGCCCCTGCCGGACTGACGGGACTGTGGCAAGTGGAGAAACGAGGCGGTGCCGGGAAGATGTCGGCCGAAGAGCGCAAGCAACTGGACATTAAGTACGCCAAAGAATTTTCATTCTGGCTGGACATGAAGATACTGTGCAAGACGCTGACAGCGTTTGTGCAGAAAGAGAATGTATAAAAATAAAGATAATAGGAATTATATGGCTTTAGAGATGATAAAAAGATATATCAAGTCCATCATTTACAGTGTAATCCTTTTAGGATTGTTGGGGGTACCTTTGTCTGTGGCTGCGCAGCAGGAGTTGACACGGGAGGAGCGCATCAAGATATTGGAGCAACTCAAGATGGAGGATAAAAAAATAGAAGTCAACACATTGGGTTTAATCAGTCCGAAGACATCAATAGATATTGAGAAATTAGAATTGCCCCCTCTATCTGTCTTTCTTGATGCAGTGACAGAGAATGCGTCAGTAAAAAGAGCCCAATCCCAAGTAGAGCAACTCAAGAACCAATATCGCCTGGAAAAGCGGAACTGGTGGAACTACTTCAGACTGAACGGTAACTATTCCTACGGACGCTACAATATTATAGGCAATGCCAGTGACGAGTATACTCCTATGTACCAGACAACGATGTCAAGTGCCCAGCACAACTTCAATGTCGGGGCCAGCGTCGGCATCACCTTAGGAGACTTGTTCAACCGACCACTGAAACTGAAAGACTACCGCTATCAGATAGAGCAATTGCAGTACACGCAGGAAGGAGTTATGGAGGAGCGAAGGCTAAAAGTTCTGGAAGCCTACAATGCGGTTACCGAGCAACTGGCTACCATAAAGGCCAAAGCGGAAACGGCTGCATTGTATAACGCACAGATGAAAATATCTGAAAATAATTTCATACAAGGAGCCATTGATATCATTGCACTTTCTTTGGAACGTGCACGCCGCACCGGTGCCGTGACTAATTATGAGCAAAGCCGCGTAGCTTTACACAATTCAATCGTATTGTTAGAGATGCTGACTAATGTTAAAGTTATAACAGACAAGTAAAACTAATTATGAATATAGTACAATTTTTGGCAAGCTTCTTTTACCGCATCCGTTATTGGTTATTGTGGGGAAGCCTCCTTGTTACAGCATTAGTCATATACTTTACACAGTTTTTACCATACAGTTATACGGTAAACAGCAGTCTATATGCAGGTGTAACCAACAGCACCAATCTGGACGGAAGCCAGCTTATCAATATCAACAGTACCTTCGACAATATCATCAATATAGGCAAGTCCAAAAACACTTTGGCAAAGGTTTCGGTACGTCTGCTTGCAACCAGCCTCGTATACGGTGATGAGTGGAAAGACAACATGTACATTCAAGCCAAACATTATAGGCAGCTCGTCCAAATCCTTCCTAAAGAAGTGCTGGCTTTGGTAGACCGTTCCTCTTTGGATAAAACTACAAATAATCTGATGAATTACCGGAAAGAGAACAGCAGTAATTTTGTCTATTCCATATTCAACCGTCCCTACCCTTATTACAGTTATAGCGCATTAAGCACAATCACCATTAAACGACTGGGTACCAGCGACCTGATAGAATTGGTATATACCTCCTCCGATCCCGGTATTACGCAAAACACCCTCAAGATATTGGAAGATGAACTGTTAAAGGCTTATGAGCAACTCCGGTTCAGTGCCACGAACAGTGCTATCGCCTATTTTGAAGAACAAGTGCGCATAGCCAAAAAAGCACTTACTGCAGAAGAAGATGATTTGACAGACTATAGTGTTCAAAAACAAGTCATCAACTACGACGAGCAATCCAAGGCATTAGCTTTGACCAAATATGCGACGGACGACCGTATGGAAGAAGTGCAGCGAAACTATGGAAGCGCAGTGGCTTTACGCCAGATGTTAGAGAATAAAATGGACATACGTGCCAAGATTATACGCACAAATACTAATTTGTTGCAAGAACTGGAAAAAGTTAGTACCCTGAACCAAAGTATTCTTGAGCAAGAAATATTCACCACAGAACAGAGCCAGCAGAATAGTGATAAACTTCAAAGAGAAAAAGACGCTCTGCAAAAGGCAGAAGAAAAGATAAGCCATCTCTCCGATAATTTAAACGAGTATGGTTTCTCCAAGGAAGGGGTAGGCATTCAAGAAATGGTGACAGAATGGCTGACGGCATGCATCAATGAGGCGAAAGCCAAAGCTGAAGTGAAAGTATTGGTTGACCGCCAACGGGACATTATCGACCAATACCGGGAATTCTCACCCGTAGGCACTCAAATCAAGCGGAAAGAACGTGCCGTAGGCATTGCCGAAGACAATTATCGCCGACAAATAGGAGGCCTTGCCGAAGCACACCTCCGTTTGCAGAATATCAAGATGACAACTGCCAACCTGCAGGTCATAGCATCCCCCGAGTATCCGCTGACAGACAATGGCAGAAAAAGAATTATCTACGTCCTTGCCGCATTCTTCGGCAGTATGATATTCATAAGCGGCTACTTCCTGCTGATTGAATTGTTAGACCGCACTCTCCGCGACCCGGACCGCAGCAAACGCCTGACCGGACTCTCTGTCATTGCAGCATTCAACGGTGTAAGCAACTTGAAGTATCGTGGATTCCTCAAGGCCTGTAACCGGCTTGCCGCTGCCTATAGTTGCCGGCAATTGAACAACTACCTGCACCCGGACCGTCCTACTGTCATAAACCTGCTCAGCATGGAGAAACGTGAAGGAAAATCATTCCTTGCCAAATATTTCATTGATTACTGGGAAACTGAGGGTATAAAAGTGCGCCTTGTAAAATATGACCACGATTTCGATACCCAAAACAAGGGATATGTACAAGCTCAAGAATTGTCTGACTTCTGGGTTCTGAATGAAGCAGAAGAAATACCGGACATCATTTTAGTGGAATATCCTGCTGTCAGTACCGCAACTCTACCTATGTCGGTATTGAAAAAAGCAGATTTCAATTTGCTGATAGCCAACGCCGCCCGATTGTGGGGCAGAGATGACGACACCCGGTTGAAACCGTTAAAGGAAGAATTGGAAGGAACTCCTCTATTTATGTATCTCAACAATGCAGACCGCGAAGTGGTTGAAAGCTTCACCGGAGAATTGCCTCCTCACACCCCGGTTCACAGCTTCTTCAGCCGGTTGGCACAATTAGGTTTAACATCAAAATCAGCAGCTGTCAAATAAATGCAAACGGATATCAAAGGACATAGCATATCTCCCTTGGCGGTAACATTATTAGTGTTCATCATCGGACTGGGTGCGCTCATCTATAGCATATTATTCAGTACTTGGGATATCACTGCATACGTTTGCCTTTCCCCTTTCTTCCTGATAATAGCAATACAAGCATTAAGAAACCCTTTTGCCGGTGTATGTTTCCTATTCACATTCAATTACTTTTTCATTCCCTGGTACAGATACACGCAGGGCAGTGGGTTGAGTGTCTGGTATGATGTCGCAACCGTCACCCTGCTTGTGACGCTCCTGATATATTCCTATCACCAACAAGGTAAGATTGCATGGAAATACACCAAAAACATTCTGACGTTCGGAGGTTGCATATGGGCCATATATACTGCGGCTGAAATCATGAATCCAACAGCTCTCACGGAAGCTTGGATTTACTCCCGTGGAATCATATACAGTACCCTTGTCATGTCATTAATTGGCGTTTTAACAATGACCTCCTACAAGCGGTTGCGCGTCATTATGCTTTTTCTGTCCATATTCACATTGACAGCCGTAGCCAAAGCTGTTTACCAGAAATATGCAGGTTTTGATGAGACAGAAACAACCATGCTGATTGAAACGGAAATGTACAAGACACACCTTTTATCCGATGTCACCCGATATTTTTCCTTTTTCACAGATGCCGGAAATTTCGGTTCCAACATGGGCTTTGCCGCCATTCTGTTCGGTATCTCGGCTATCTTCGTAAAAGAACGTTCCATAAGAATCTATTATGCAATTATTGCCGTCTGTTCCATATATGCCTTGTTCATTTCCGGAACCCGCGGTGCACTGTTTGTCCCCATCGGAGGAATCATATTGTTAACTTTCCTCAGTAAAAATATCAAGCTCATGGGAGCTACAGTCTTCTTCGGATTGTTTTTTTATGTCTTTTTCGCCCATACCTATATCGGTGAAAGCAACACTTCCATCAGACGCATGCGTACAGCTTTCAGACCTACAGAAGACGCCTCATACATTGTCCGCAAAGAAAACCAAAAAAGATTGGCTGAATATCTAAAATACAAACCTTTCGGAGAAGGACTTGGTTTGGGAGGGGTAGAAGCCAGAAAATATGGTTCCCGTCTCACAACACTCATTCCCCATGATTCTTTTTATGTCAAGATATGGATGGAAACCGGCATTGTAGGATTAGTGCTTTTTCTTACCATATATGTCTGTACATTGTTAAGAGGTTGCTATCTTATCATGTTTCGGATTAAGAATAACGAGCTACGTGGAATACTCACGGCCATTGCTTGCGGTATTTTCGGACTAATGATAAGTGCCTATGGAAATGCCTTTTTCTTTCAATTCCCTACAGGATTTATAATCATTTTATTTTTGTCAGTTCTGATTAACGGGGAGCATATCGACCAACTGCTGACCCAACAAAAAATGAAAAAGAAATAGAAAATATTAAATAGAAAACATATATGAACGACATTTTTTCCATATTCAATCCCGACTGGTGGATGGACGAGAACAACAATGCCTTGCAAATGACAGACGCGGTTCTTTTCTTATTGCTGGCCATCCCCGTAGCCTACTTGTTTATCTATGCATTGGCCTCCTTGCGGAAATACAAGAATCCCTATCCACCGTCCCCCAAGCGACATCGGTTCCTGGTCCTCTTTGTTGTGCTGACCGTATCGATCCTGACCGGGTGGGACCGGATTTATGAGGGCCCGGACGGCGCGATTCTCCACAAAAAGCCCTGATTATAAAAAAGGCTGGAACCAAACCGGTTCCAGCCTTTTTCAGCCGTGATTGAGATTGCGTACATGCATATAAACCGTGTTCTTGGAGATACCCATGAGGCCAGCGACCTTGACGACCGCATCTTTCAGGTTGAAGATTCCCCTCTGGTAAAGGATACTGACAATCTCTTTGTTTTTGTTGGCGTTTGAAATGGCGCTGTCGTTCTGAACCTTTTGGCTGGCTTCGGTCACCGCCTGGACAATCAGTTCATCCACATTCTCTACATAGCTCTCCTCCACGGGAGAATCCGGAGTCTGTGCGGCGGGCGGAGTCATACTCTGCAGAAATTGAAACCCCGAGGTGTTCATGTAAAAGTTGATGCACAGCAGGCCGATAGCCATGCGGCTATGATTGCGAATTACAATGGTGGCCGATTTAAGGGGTTCGCCTTTCTGGTTTCGGTTAAAGTAAGTGATGCAGTTTGTGTCGGGCCGTTCCTCGATTTTTGCCAGCATGGACAGAGCCAGGTCTGTGATGGGGAAGCCCTCGCGTCGGCCAGTATAGTGACCGTTTATAATTTTGATTACGGAATGGTCCAAATCGTGAAGGCTGTGCAATACGATCTCGTATCCATCCCCAAGGTAAGCAGCCAGACCATCCAGCACCGATTTATAAGAGTCCAGAATTCTAAAATCAGTCTCGGTAAACATTACATTGCGCTCTTTCACCGTGTATCCCTACCTGTTTCGTGGATTAAATCAGTTTTCAGTATACCATAGGAATGGAAAAATTTCCACAGGGAATCCGATAAATCAGAAGACCTGTCGAAACAGAACACGGTTTGAGAGCAAAGAAACATCCCGCTCAGGGGTTTCGAGTCCGTATGCTCTGTGCTGTGCTAACCGCC
>OGEC01001608.1_pt1 | contig 10367 bp, 10 predicted proteins | sample 1570551 | NCBI WGS metagenome assembly OGEC01 (sample SAMEA2582127, study PRJEB24529) | metagenome | biome: Human gut stool | place: China | collected 2011 | reverse complement strand
CTGCGGAAAGGCGATGAAATGCCCACACTGTGATGTGAGTCTTACATACCACAAAAACGGACGGTTAAAATGCCACTACTGCGGATTTGAACGGCCGCTGCCGGATCGATGTCCGTCCTGCGGTTCCCCGTTTATCGCGCCCTTTGGGACGGGGACCCAGAAACTGGAAGAATTTACAAAGAGGGAATTTCCAAAGGCCCGGATCTTAAGGATGGATGCGGACACCACGGCAAAAAAAGGGGCTCATGAAGAAATCCTCACCACCTTCGCAGAGGGCGGGGCGGATATTCTCATTGGGACCCAGATGATCGTAAAGGGTCATGACTTCGCGAGTGTGACCCTTGTGGGTGTCATGGCAGCGGATCTCTCCCTCTATGCACCGGACTATAAGAGCGCAGAGCGTACCTTTGAGCTCCTGACTCAGGCATCCGGGCGGGCCGGGCGCGGGGAGCTTCAGGGAGATGTGGTGATCCAGACATATGCGCCGGACCATTATGCAGTATCCTCCGCGGCAGAGCAGGACTATCTGCAGTTTTACCGGCAGGAGCTTCTGTAACGGAAGATGATGGGCTTTCCGCCCCTTGTAAGACTTTTGACCATCGGACTTTCCTCAAAGAGGGAGGCGGATGTGATCCGTGCGTCAGAGGATATGAAACGGGTCATTCTGAGGGAATATGCACTGGATGGACTGAAGGTCATCGGTCCGGTGGAGGATTCCCCCTACAAACTTAATGATAATTACAGAAAAATTTTATATATGAAACATGAAAGTTATGATATACTATTAAAAGTCAGAAATTGCGCCCGGAAGCGGGAGAACATCCCGGATCTTTTCCGGAATGTGTTCGTCCAGTACGATCTGACTTAGTAGTTTTCGATAAAAATTGAGAGGAAATAAGATAAAATGGCAATCAGACAGATCAGAACCATCGGAGATGAGATCCTTACAAAAGAGTGTAAGCCGGTAAAGGAAATGAATGAGAGGACCCTTGAGCTCATCGAAGATATGTTTGAGACAATGTATGAGAATAACGGCGTCGGCCTTGCCGCACCGCAGGTGGGTGTCCGCAAGCGCGTCGTGGTTATCGATGTGGAGGACGGAAACCAGTATGTGCTGATCAATCCGGAGATCCTCGAGACGAGCGGAAGTCAGACCGGTCAGGAAGGCTGCTTAAGTGTTCCGGGAAAATGCGGACAGGTGACCCGCGCGGATCATGTAAAGGCAAAAGCTCTCAATGAGAATATGGAAGAGTATGTGATCGAGGCAGACGGACTTCTTGCGAGATGCATTCTCCACGAGTGCGACCATCTGGATGGAAAACTTTACGTCGATCTCGTAGAGGGCGAACTTCAGGATACAGCCGGAGAGGATGAGGAATAGTATGCGTATTGTTTTTATGGGAACGCCGGACTTTGCGGTTCCGACGCTGACTGCTCTCATTGAGGGCGGACATGAAGTTGTGGCTGTGGTGACACAGCCGGATAAGCCGAAGGGGCGCGGAAAAGCCGTCCTTATGACTCCTGTAAAGGAAAAAGCGATCGAGTATGAAATCCCGGTATACCAGCCGGTAAAGGTGCGGGATCCGGAATTTGTGGAGCTTTTAAAAACGATGGCACCGGATACCATCGTTGTCGTCGCATTTGGCCAGATCCTTCCGAAGTCCATTCTGGATCTTCCGAAATACGGCTGCGTGAATGTACACGCGTCCCTGCTTCCGAAATACCGTGGGGCTGCCCCGATCCAGTGGGCGGTCATTGACGGTGAGAAGGAGAGCGGAGTGACGACCATGATGATGGATGTGGGGCTGGATACCGGCGATATGCTGGAACAGAAAGCGATCCCGTTAGATGAGAAAGAGACTGGCGGAAGCCTGTTTGACAAGCTCTCTGCCCTCGGTGGATCCATGATCTTATCCACTCTAAAGGGACTGGAAAACGGAACGATCACGAGAACTCCGCAGGGAGAGTCCGGTACTTCCTACGCGAAGATGCTCACGAAAGAAATGGGACATATCGACTGGACGAAGGACGCGGTGTCCATTGAGCGTCTTGTCCGCGGCTTAAATCCGTGGCCAAGCGCATATACATCATATGCCGGAAAGACGATGAAAATCTGGTCAGCAGAGGTTACGGATCTTCCGGGAGAAAGAGCTCCGGGAAAGATTCATGTGACAAAGGACCGGCTTTTTTTTGAGACCGGAGAGGGTGTCCTTGATGTAAAGGAGCTTCAGCTTGAGGGAAAGAAGCGGATGGATACAGCTTCCTTCCTGCGCGGTTTCCAGATGGAAGACGGAAGTTTCTGCGGGTAAGCTTCGCGGGTGATGCCGCGGGCGGTCCTGAAAAATCCGGCTGAAAAGCCGGCTGCCGGGACGACAGAAACGAGATCGAAAGGAGAGATGTTTTATGTACGGAATGTATGGTTACGGTTATGGTTATGGCCTTGATCCGACGATCATCCTTGTATTGATCGGAGTTGCCCTTTCTCTCTGGGCTCAGGGACGTGTAAATTCCACGTTCTCGAGATATTCCAGAGTCCGCAGCATGACTGGCATGACAGGGGCAGAGGCGGCGAGACGCCTTTTAAATGCGCAGGGAATCTACGATGTGACGGTCCAGCAGATCGCCGGTGAACTTACCGATCACTATGATCCGCGGACGAAGACCGTAAACCTGTCCCAGTCCGTTTACGGAGCGACTTCCGTTGCGGCTATCGGTGTTGCCGCCCACGAATGCGGCCACGCGATGCAGGACAATGAGGGATATGCGCCGTTACGGTTCAGAAGTGCTCTCGTTCCGGTGGCAAACTTCGGCTCCAGTCTTTCCTGGCCGCTGATCCTTTTAGGACTTGTGTTCGGCGGACTTGGTTCTCCGCTGGTGGAGATCGGAATCTTAATGTTCTCTCTGGCGGTGCTGTTCCAGCTTGTGACACTTCCGGTAGAGTACAATGCGTCTGCCCGTGCGGTAAGACTTCTGGATGCACAGGGCATTCTCGCGGGCGAGGAAGTAAACGGGACGAGAAAAGTACTGAACGCGGCGGCACTGACCTATGTGGCGGCAGCAGCGACTTCGATCCTGCAGCTTCTCCGTCTCATAATTCTCTTTGGAGGAAGAAACAGACGTGACAGATAATACGACAAATATCCGGGAGGTCGTCCTTGACGTCCTTCTGGAAGTCCTCGAAAACCATAATTTGAGCCATATTGTTTTAAAACAGGCACTGGAAAAGTACCTGTTTCTGGAACGTCAGGACCGCGCGTTTATCACAAGATGCGTGGAGGGAACTCTGGAGTACCGGATCCAGATCGATGCAGTGCTTGACCGCTTTTCGAAGGTGAAGACCGCAAAAATGAAGCCGGTGATCCGGGAGATCCTCAGAATGTCGGTCTACCAGATTCTGTATATGGAGCGTGTACCGGACTCCGCGGTCTGCAATGAGGCGGTAAAGCTTGCAAAGAAACGAAAATTCCAGGGGCTTTCCGGCTTTGTGAACGGTGTCCTGCGGACGGTCTCCAGAGAAAAAGGGAAACTTGTCTGGAAGGACGCTTCGGAGCGCTATTCGATCCCCCGGTGGATGTTATCCATGTGGGAGGAAATGTATGGAAAAGAGACTTCTGAAACCATTGCTGCGTCATTTTTAGAAGAACGCCCCCTTACGGTGCGCTTTAATGAGAGCATCTCCCCGGCGGAGAAAACGATCGGAGAGTTGAGAGATCATGGCATTACGTTGGAGGAGTCCGGGATATTTCCGGGGATCGCTTCGATCCGTGGCTTCGACTACTTAGACCGGGTGTGCGCGTTCACGGAAGGAAAGATCACAGTTCAGGATCCAAGCTCCTCCCTTGCGGCACAGATGGCATCTATTGCCCCGGGAGATTTCGTTCTTGACGTGTGCGGAGCTCCGGGAGGAAAGGCCATGCATGCAGCAGATCTTTTAAAAGGTACCGGTATGGTGGAAGCGAGAGATGTGAGCGGGAGAAAGACGGATCTTATTGAGGAGAACATCATGCGCTGCGGCTTCCGGAACATTCGCACGAACGTTTGGGACGCGACAGTTCTGGATCCGTCTATGGTGGAGCAGGCAGATGTGGTTCTGGCAGATCTCCCATGTTCCGGTCTCGGAATTATCGGAAAGAAACCGGATATCAAAGAGCGGATGACGAGAGATGAGATCAAAAATCTCGCAAAGCTGCAGAGGGAGATCCTTTCTGTGGTGACTCAGTATGTAAAACCTGGTGGAACGCTTGTTTACAGTACCTGTACGATCACTGAGGAAGAGAATGAAGAAAACGCGGACTGGATCGAGAAGCATCTGGCGTTTGAAAAGAAGAGGATTGCAGATCTCCTGCCGGAGGCTCTTAAGAGTTCCTGCGAGGAGAACAGGATCCAGCTTCTTCCGGGACTCCATCCCTGCGACGGCTTCTTTATCTCTGTGTTCAAAAAGAAGAAATAATACTGTGCAGGTTCTGAATCCGCGGACATGACTGCCTGCGGATCCGTTAAAAACGGATTTATGTGGAAACATGACAGAACCAAGGCTTTTGGAGAATCGAGAATGGAAAAGAAAGACCTGAAATCAATGACACTGGAAGAACTGACAGAGTTCGTGAAGGAGCTGGGTGAAAAATCGTTCCGGGCAAAACAGTTATACCAGTGGATGCATGTAAAATTAGCCGAGTCTTTAGACGAATGTACGAACCTTCCGAAGTCGCTTAAGGAAAAGCTTTCGGAATACAGTACATACACGTCCCTTAAGACCGTAAAGATGCTGGAATCGGGAATCGACGGGACAAGAAAGTATCTGTTCGGTCTCGATGACGGAAACGTGATCGAGAGCGTCCTGATGAAATATCACCACGGAAATTCTGTGTGTATTTCCTCTCAGGTGGGCTGCCGCATGGGCTGCCGGTTCTGTGCGTCCACTCTGGACGGACTCACAAGAAACTTACGTCCTTCGGAGATGCTGGATCAGATCTACCGGATCCAGAGATCCACGGGAGAGCGTGTCTCCAACGTTGTGGTCATGGGAAGTGGTGAGCCGATGGATAACTATGATAACCTGATCCGGTTTATCAGGCTTCTTTCCGATGAAAACGGTCTGAATATCAGTCAGAGAAATATCACGGTATCCACCTGCGGGATCGTACCAAAGATCTTAAAGCTTGCGGAAGAAGGTCTTTCCATTACTCTGGCACTTTCCCTTCATGCGCCGGACGATGAGACGAGAAAGACTCTGATGCCCATCGCCAACAGCTACTCCTTATCGGAGGTGCTTCCGGCATGTAAGGAATATTATAAAAAGACAGGAAGACGCCTGACCTTTGAGTACAGTCTTGTACAGGGCGTCAATGATAACCTTGACGAGGCAAAGCGCCTGACTGCGCTTTTAAAGGATATGCAGGGACACGTGAACCTGATTCCGGTAAACCCGATCAAGGAACGCGACTTCAAACAGTCCAATCGGGATGCCATTGACGCGTTCAGGGGTTATCTTGAAAAACACGGCATCAACGTTACGATCCGCAGGGAGATGGGCCGCGATATCGGCGGTGCCTGCGGACAGCTTAGAAAGAGCTATCTGAGTGAGGAGGAATCGTCATGATCTCTTACGCGAAGACAGACACCGGTCTTGTGAGAAGATCCAATCAGGATTTCCTGTTTGCAGCGGATCAGCCGGTGGGACCGCTTCCGAATCTGTTCATCGTGGCAGACGGAATGGGCGGACATAAGGCCGGGGATTTCGCGTCCCGGTATGTCGTGGAACATATGAAAGAATATATTGAAAATTCTGATCTGGCCAGTCCTGTGATGATCCTCAGAAAAGCTCTGGAGAAGACGAATCAGGGGCTCTTTGAGGAAGCTCAGGGAAACCCGGACCGGGAAGGAATGGGGTCCACTCTGGTTGCCGCTACGATCGAGGACGACATGATGTACGTGGCAAATGTGGGGGACAGCAGACTTTATCTTTTGCGGGACAGTCTTGCACAGATCACGAGAGACCATTCCCTTGTGGAAGAGATGGTCGCGAGAGGAAAAATGGAGCGGGACAGCGAGTCCTACCGAAGTCAGAAGAATATTATTACCCGCGCCATGGGAATCGGAAACCGGGTGGAGGCGGATTTCTTTGAAGTGCCGCTTCTTGAGTGTGACTGTATTCTGCTCTGCTCTGACGGATTGACGAACATGGTGGATGATGCCGAGATCAGCCGGGTCTTAAAGACAACGGATACGCTGAAAGAGAAGACGGAAGCGCTGGTTGACGAGGCAAACCGGAACGGAGGAAAGGACAACATTGCGATTGTCCTTGTAGAACCTCAGATAAGTGAGGTGAAGCTATGATTTTATACCCTGGAACGATGCTGCAGGACCGATATGAGATTCTGGAAAAGATAGGTTCCGGCGGAATGTCAGAGGTCTATAAAGCAAAATGCCATAAATTAAACCGTCTGGTCGCGATCAAGGTACTGAAATCGGAGTTTACTTCCGACGCGACCTTTGTCAGTAAATTTAAGATGGAAGCTCAGGCAGCGGCCGGACTTTCACACCCGAATATTGTCAATATATATGATGTCGTGGATGAGGGAGATATCCACTTTATCGTTATGGAGCTCGTAGAGGGAATCACCTTAAAGAGCTATATCACGAAAAAAGGTCATCTGGATGTAAAGGAAGCCATCGGGATCGCGATCCAGGTAGCCTCCGGAATCGAAGCAGCCCATGAACAGCATATCATTCACCGTGATATCAAGCCTCAGAATATGCTGATCTCCATGGATGGAAAGGTGAAGGTAGCGGACTTCGGAATTGCGAGAGCTGTGTCGTCTCAGACCATGAATGCGGCGACAGTTGTGGGATCTGTCCACTATATCTCCCCCGAACAGGCGAGAGGCGGATACAGCGATGAGCGGAGCGACCTGTATTCCTTAGGTATCACCATGTTTGAGATGGTCACCGGCCATGTTCCGTTTGAGGGGGACAACACGGTGACGGTCGCGCTGGCACATCTGGAAGAACCGATGCCGGATCCCAGAACGCTGAATCCGGATGTGTCCCCGAGTCTTGCGAGGATCATCTTAAAATGTACGGAAAAGAGACCTGAGCGCCGATACCCGAACGCGGCGGCTGTGATCAGTGACCTGAGAAGAGCACTCTTAAATGATGACGACCCAACTATCGGCGCAGTTAAAGAGGAAGACCACAGCTCCGATACCATCGTCATCAGCCCAAAAGAACTGAATCTGATCAAGACGAGAAGTGGGGAACGGATCCGGGAGTCAAAGCCGGTAAAAGAGATCCGTGAGCGCAGGGAACGGCGGGATCTGGAAAAGCGGTATGATCAGCCGGAGAACGCGAAGAGGGAACCGAAAAAGAATAAAGTGGATGATGAAGCCACAGGACTGGAAAAGATCCTGACAGGCCTGGGCGTGGCGGCAGCCATCGTCATTGTCGCGGTTGTGATCGTGTTTGTCCTGAAGCTTGGCGGTCTGTTCAGAAGCAGCACTCCGGAGGATCCGACAAAAGCCGTTTCTGAGGAAGCTATGACGGAAGAAGTGAAGACAACTGCGGCATCGGAGATTGTTATCAGCCAGAAGGAAGTCTATATGCCAAAGCTTGTGGGCCACTCCGAGGAGGAAGCCGAGAAGATCTTACAGGGACTCGATCTCACCATGCAGGTAGAGCAGAAAAACTCGGATGAAGTGGAAAAAGGCATAGTCATCTCACAGAAGGAAGAGCCCGATACCGTGATTCCGCGTTTCTCCAAGGTAACCGTTGTCATCAGCGCGGGTTCTGATAAGGTTGATCTCTCAGAACTTGGCCTTTCCGGAATGACACTGGAAACGGCGGTCCGCCTGTTGGAGGGAAAGAATTTAAAAGCAGATGTTCGGGAGGAAGCCAGCGAGGAGGTGGCTTCCGGAACGATCATCCGCTATGAACCGGAGGAAAAAGTGGCCCTCGGAAGTACCGTAACCTTATATGTGAGTACGGGACCGGAGGAGGAATTCGTTCCTGTACCGAATCTTTATGGAAAGACGGACGCGGAGGCGGCAGCACTTCTTTCCGCGGCAGGACTTGTGACCGGAGAGGTTTCAAAGGAGTACGACAGCACGATCTCGGCCGGTCACGTCATCAGTCAGGGCGTTGAGGCAGGAACTCAGGTAGCACCTGGGGATACCGTGGATTACACTCTGAGTCTTGGGCCGGAAGCTCCGAAAAAACAGTTTATTGCATCTCTGGATGCAAGCTATCCGCTTCAGGTCTCCTATGGACCGGGGGCAGCGTCCTCCGAGATCCAGATCCTGATCCGTTTAAAGCAGACGGTGAACGGCAAAGTGACCTATACGAAGCTTGCGGAGCCAAAGTCTTACAGCGCGGACACAACCCTGAATATCAAGTTAGACAGGATCCGCGGCGCGGACGGCGTACAGACCGGTGAGGTGGAGATCGTGGACCTCACGAACAACGTGGTACTGACATCCTATAATGTGACATTTACGGAGGTTGACGGTTGACTGGAAAGATCATAAAGGGAATTGCCGGATTCTATTACGTACATGACGGCGTTTCCAAAGTATACGAGTGTAAGGCAAAGGGCGTATTCCGGAACCGGAAGATCAAGCCTCTTGTGGGCGACAATGTGGAGTTCGACGTGCTTTCTGAGGAGCAGAGCCTCGGAAACATCGTGGAGATCCTTCCGAGGGAGAACTCCCTGATCCGTCCGGCAGTGGCGAACATCGATCAGGCAATGATCGTGTTTGCCGTCGCTGACCCGGAACCGAATTTAAACCTTCTGGACCGCTTTCTGGTTACGATGGAAGCCCAGAATGTTCCGGTGGTGATCTGCTTTAATAAGACAGACCTCGGAAAAGAGGGTGAGGCAGAACGACTTGCTGGAATCTATCGGGATGCCGGATATGATGTCCATCTGTCCTGTGCTCTGGCGGGGGAAGGGATCGAGGCGATCCATGACCTCTTAAGGGGGAAGACAACGGCACTTGCCGGCCCGTCCGGTGTTGGGAAATCATCCCTGACGAACAGGATCCAGCCGGAGGCGGAGATGGAGACGGGGGCCGTCAGTGAGAAGATCCGCAGGGGCCGCCATACCACAAGACATTCGGAGCTGTTCTTCGTCGAGAAGGAGACCTTCGTGATGGACACGCCGGGCTTCAGCTCCATCTTTGTCGACAATATGAAGCCGGAAGAGTTAAAGGATTTCTTTCCGGAATTTGAGGCCTACGAGCCGGAATGCCGGTTTTTGGGCTGTGTCCATGTGGGAGAACGGGAGTGCGGCGTCAAGGAGGCCGTAAAAGCAGGAAAGATTGCGGATTCCCGGTATGAAAATTACCGGCTGATCTATGAAGAACTGAAGAGTAAAAGGAGATATTAAGATCATGTATATATTAGCGCCATCGATTCTTTCAGCAGACTTTTCAAAACTTGGTGAAGATGTAAAGACAGTTTCTGACGCGGGAGCGCAGTACATCCATCTGGATGTGATGGACGGAGCGTTTGTCCCGAGCATTTCCTTCGGTATGCCGGTGATCTCATCCCTCAGAAAGACAACAGACCGTGTGTTTGATGTCCATATGATGGTGGAGGAGCCGGGAAGATATGTAAATGATGTCAGAAAGGCCGGCGCGGATATCATCTGTGTCCATCAGGAAGCCTGTCTTCATCTGGACCGTACCATCAACCAGATCAAGGAGACCGGTGCCAGAGCAGCTGTTGCGTTAAACCCGGCAACTCCGGTCGAGACACTTTCCTGTATCTTAAAAGAAGCAGATATGTTTCTGATTATGTCCGTAAATCCGGGATTCGGAGGACAGAAGTTTATCCCGTATACGTTAGAGAAGATCAAAAAGCTCCGCGGCATGTTAGATGAGGCCGGACTCACCACCGATATTGAGGTGGACGGCGGCGTGAATGCGGCAAATGTCAGAGAGGTTCTCGATGCAGGCGCGAACGTGATCGTTGCGGGTTCCGCGGTGTTTAAGAACGATGCGGCAGCGAATACGAAGGAGTTCCTGAAGATCTTTGAGGAGTATTCCGCAAGATAAGGGGCCGCACCCGGCGTGAGGATGTGCCATGGATAGGGGAGAGGCAGATAATATGAATGCAGACAGAAGAGAAATGACGGATACCTGCCTGATCGTGTCGGGCGGACCGACGGACCGGAAATTTGCTGCGGAATTCGTGAAAAATCGGAAATATCCCCATGTGATCGCAGTGGACGCGGGTCTTGCCGTCTGCGAGGAGCTGGGGCTTGTGCCGGACCTTGCGGTGGGCGATTTTGATACCTTCGGGCTGGAACGGATGGAAGAACTCAAAAAAGAAGAGGGATGGGCGACGGATGTCCATAAGCCGGAGAAGGA
>OGEC01001602.1_pt1 | contig 10403 bp, 10 predicted proteins | sample 1570551 | NCBI WGS metagenome assembly OGEC01 (sample SAMEA2582127, study PRJEB24529) | metagenome | biome: Human gut stool | place: China | collected 2011 | reverse complement strand
CTTTTTATGTAACAGGGAATTCCTCGGAATTTCCTGTTACATAAAAAAGCGGCAGTCCCGCCAAAAAAAGCAAGACTGCCGCCAGATTTTCTCTTATATGATATGAAGCTGCTCAAACGCCCAGGCGATCCCGTCGTCTTCGACATCTTTGGTGATGAAAGTTGCGTAGGGCTCAAGCCCCTTCGCATGTTTCTCCATAATAATGCTGTTTCCGGCATACCGGATCATCGCCAGATCGTTCATGCTGTCCCCAAAGGCATAGGAATCTTCCCTCGCGATCCCATATCTCTTTAAGATCACTTCCATCGCCGTCGCCTTATCGTACCCCGTCGGCACGCACTCGTAAAGTCCGTGTCCCCGGTCGATGGCGGTCACGTCCGGTGCCAGGATCTTTAAAAAACCTTCCTCGTCACTGTTCTCGTCCGCAAGAACACAGAACTTATCAAAATCCACCAGCTCCGTATTCCAGTCCGCGCTGGCCAAGCCCTGGTTCTTGTAGACCACATTTTTCACATGCTCGATCTCATCCATGTGGGAGACACCGGTCTGTACCGTACATGCCTTCGGTCCCTCTAAGATTCCGTCAAGTTTACACTCGAGGATCGCCTTTTGGAGCTCCCAACGGCGTTTTGCGGAGATTTTTCTGTGGAGCAGGGCTTTTCCCTCCGCCTCTATGTAGGTTCCACAGCCGCAGAGGTAACCGTCCACCGGTACTTTCCCCTCAACATCCTTCATCAGACATCTCGTCCTCCCGGAGTTGATGAAAACCAGGTGTCCGGCGCGGCGCGCCTCTGTTAAAGCAAGCGCCGCACTCTTCGGGAGCTCCTTCGACGCATCCACCAGGAGCGTCCCATCGATATCAAAAAATAATGCTTTTCTCTTCATGATCTCCGTATTAGTTTGCTGCGGAACTGCTCTCGCTCTCCTCCGCAGCAGTCTCTTTCTCTTCAAGAATATTCTCAGCCTCTGTTGTCCCGGCTTCTGTCTCCGGTGCCTCTACATATGTGGAGTTGTCGATCAGGTAGTAGTAAACAGCGCCCATGTCGAAAATCTGCTTTGCGGAATCCTCGCCGTAGGTCGTGATCATCTGCGCCGCGTTCTTGAAGTAGTTCATAACAGCGAGCTTATCTTTCTGTTCATCTGTCGCAGAAAGGTTCTCCTCTGCCTGGATCGCGTTTAAAATGATCTGCTGTTTTACAAGGTTCTCTGCTGTGTCGCGGAGTCCGTCCTCGTCCGTTCCCAGGAACATGCTGAGGAACTGATCGAACTCAAGTCCATAGCTGCTTGCATAGCTGGAATATGTGCTCTTTAACTGGTTGAACATATCATCAACGGCATCCGGATCAGCTGTAACCTCGGAGTTGTTGATGACCTCGTTTAAGAGCTCGCTTCCTGCCGCGTTGAAGAACTGGCTGTCAGCCTCTGCCTGAAGCTCCGCACGTACTTCCTCTTTTAACTGGTCAAGAGTTGCTGTATCGTCGTTGTAGTAACGTTTTGCGAGATCATCATCCACCTTGCTGTCAGACTCAGATTTTAACTGGTTTAATTTTACATGGAACACGACTTCCTGGCCTGCGAGATCAGCACTGCTGTAGTTGTCAGGGAATTTTAAGTTTAAGTCTTTCTCATCGCCTACATTCATGCCGATGACGCCGTCCTCAAAGCCGTCAATAAATGTGCCGCTGCCAAGCTTCAGGTCATAGCCCTCTGCGGTTCCGCCTGCAAATGCCTCGCCGTCCTTTGTGCCGGAGTAGTCGATATTCGCGGTGTCACCTTCCTGAGCCGGGCGTCCCTCGATGGTTACCGGGTACTCCGCGCAGAGTTCTTTTAATCTTGTCTCGACCTGGGCGTCAGTTACTTCCTCTTCCTTCGCGGAGAAAGTCAGGTTTTTGTAGTCTCCAAGAGTTACGCTCTCCTCGTCGTGAAGCTCTTCCTCGGATTTTGTCTCTGTCTCAGTTGTCGCGGATACTGTCTCCTCTACAGCCGCGGAGCTGCTCTCAGTATTCTGATTCTTATTTCCACATCCTGTTACGATCACTGCCGCTGCAGCAACGCACATACCTGCTTTTATAATTTTTTTCATATTCCTGTTTCCTTCCATTCTGTCTCAATTTCCCCGCGCACCGCCCATTTTCCGGGTCACCCGCGCGTGATATTTATTCTAACATACCGCCACGCGAAAAAAAAGGGTGTTCACAGAATTTTAAGATATTAGTGTCCAAAGGTCTGAAGTCCGCCGCAAGCTTGCTTGCAGGAGGATTTTGGATCTTGGTATCAGAGAGGTCAAAAGACTTTTTGACCTCAACATCATTTTAAGAGAAAATCAAAAAGCATCCTGTAAGGATCATATCATCATGATCCCGCCAGGATGCTTTTTACTATCTCTTATTTGTAGAACGCACAAAACGCCTTATATGTATTGTACACATCAAGCTTCGAAGCCAGCTCAAACGGCGCATGCATGGAAAGGATCGGAACACCGAGATCCACGACATCCACATCCATCATCGCCACAAACTGGGCGATGGTTCCGCCGCCGCCCGCGTCAACGGCGCCGAGTTCGCCAGTCTGCCAGTAAACGCCATTCTCTTCCATGATACCGATGACCTTCGCCATGGTCTCCGCGCTGGCATCACTGCTGCCGGATTTTCCTCTCGCGCCCGTGTACTTTGTGAGTACGCAGCCTTTGTTTACATAACTGGAGTTTCTGTTCTCGTAAACACTGGCGAACGTCGGATCATATGCCGCATTTACATCGGAGGAGAGGCAGATGGAATGGCGCAGAACGGTCTTTGTGTCCGCCCCAAAGCTCTCCGCAAGATCCTCAACCGCATGGTGGACGTAGTCAGAGTGAAGTCCCGTATTTCCGACGGAGCCGATCTCTTCCTTATCTGTAAGGATCGTGAATGTGGTGTGTTCCGGGTTCTCCGCAGCAATCTCCGCCATCAGCGCTGTATACGCGCACACACGGTCATCCTGTCCATAGGAACCGATGAGGCCGCGGTCCAGTCCGATATCAACGGCCTTGTATGCCGGAACCATCTCGATCTCCGCACGGGTGAAATCCTTCTCCGTGATTCCATAGCGGTCATTCAATAACTTCATCGCAAGGAGCTTCGCCGGATTCTTGATCTTCTCGTTCTCCTCGTCATGGTACGGGATGGAGCCGATGATGATGTTCAGCTCCTCGCCCTTTAAGCCCTCGCCGAGCTTTCTTCCGTTCTGCTCTGCCGCAAGGTGCGGGAGAAGGTCTGTCACGCAGAACTGCGGATCGCCCTCTTTCTCGCCGATGGAGACCTCAACAGTCTCTCCGTCCGCCTTCATAACAACGCCGTGCATGGATAACGGCACGGTGCCCCACTGATATTTGCGGATTCCGCCGTAGTAGTGCGGCTTTAAGTAGGCGATCTCGTCCTTTTCAAATAATGGGTTCGGCTTTAAGTCCAGGCGCGGGGAATCGATATGGGCGCCGTTCATGCGCAATCCCTCGTTCAGATCCTTTGTGCCGATGGTGGAAGCAATGATCGCTTTCTTTCGGTTTACCCAGTAGATCTTGTCGCCCGGCTTGTAGGACGCCTTCGGGTCAAATTCCTTGTATCCGGCGTTCGTTAAGAGCGATACCGCTTTTTTCACACATTCTCTCTCGGTCTTTCCCTCATTTAAGAATGTCTTGTATCCCTCGCAGAAATTCTGCGCCTCCGGAATCTGTTCCGGCGCTTTTTCTCCGATGTGCGGAGCTTCCCAGAGAAGTGCTTTTTCCAGATCTTTGCCGTTCATGCTAAAAACCTCCGTATGTGTATTTTATGAATTATAACAACTCACTCACGCTGCCTGGTCCGAATCAGTCTGTTTTATGGAAACCATTTTCGACCTGGACACATGTTCCAATCCCTGCATGCAGCTGTCGTGTCTTATCTCTTACTTTGTAAGCAGATCTTTACTGTCGAGCATCAGTGTAAATGGACCATCATTTAGCAGGTCCACCTTCATATCTGCCCCGAACTCCCCATGTGCCACCTTCTCCACATGCATCCTGCACCGCTCCATAAAATATTCATAGAGGCGGTTCGCATGATCCGGCGCTCCGGCGTCAGTAAAGCTCGGGCGGTTGCCCTTTCTGCAGTCCGCGTACAGCGTAAACTGGCTCACAACAAGGATCTCGCCGTCCACATCCTGGAGCGAGCGGTTCGTCTTTCCGTTCTCATCCTCAAAAATGCGGAGCTTGCAGATCTTGTCCGCCATCTTGTCCGCAATGCTCTCGTCATCCGTGTCGGAGACGCCGAGAAGGATCAGGAATCCCTGTCCGATGGATCCCGTCTCCTGTCCGTCCACATGGACCGACGCGTGTTTTACTCTCTGTAATACGACTCTCATGTTTCCTCCGGCGCTCTGCCTGCACTCCATTTTCCGTACCGGCAGATCCGCCCACAAATTTTATATTTTCGCTGCTGGAATTCCCTGTCTTAACAAGAGCGGAAACGGCCTACGTTGGACCGTTTCCTGCAAGTTCTTCCTGTCTTTTTTCTGCCTTTTCCCGCTCGCGGCGCTTTTCTTCCTCAACACGCCGCTCTTCCTCCTCGACCGCCATGATCGCCTGGTTTAAGGAGAACATCTTCATGTCCAGCATATCCACCATATCGGCACAGGACTTCAACTCCCGCTCCAGATAATCCGGCGCTTTTCCTTCAAATTTATAAGCGATCTTGTGCTCTAGGGATGCCCAGAAGTCCATGGCGATAGTCCGGATCTGGATCTCGACCTTCGTGTCCCGCTTTCCTTCCGACAGATAGACCGGGATCGTCACTACCATATGGTAGCTCTTATATCCGTTCGTCTTCGGATATTTAATGTAGTCCTTAACATGCAGGACCGTGATATCCGCCTGTCTTGCGATCATATCCGCAATCGGATAAATATCGGACATAAAGGAACAGATGATCCTGATTCCCGCGATATCATTTAAGTGCTCCACCATGTTTTCAATCGTGACTTCACATCCATCGTTCTTCAGCTTTTTCACGATGCTCTCCGGTGTCTTCAACCGGGAAGTGATATGTTCGATCGGATTGTAATTGTATAACTGGATAAATTCATTGTTTAAGATCTCGATCTTCGTGTTGATGGATTTTAACGCGGAGCTGTATAAAAACATTGTTGATTTCCACTGATCGATCTGATCAAAGCCTCCAGACTCTTTCGTCATGCTGACGCCCCCTTTCTTTGCAGCCGGGAACGTTCCGTCCATGCGACCATGTCTTCACGCGTTCTCTGCTACAGCTTCAGACCCTTTAAGAGATCCGCAAGACCTGTGCTTGCCCGACCTTCTTCCTTATATCCGTAGGTGTCCTCAGCTTCTCTCTCCTCTTCCTCCTCGATCAGCTCCTTCATAGACAGACTGATCTTGTTGTTTGCGGTGGAGATAATTTTTACACGTACTTCCTGTCCCTCTTTCAGAACAGCGCCCGGATGTTTGATCCTCTTTGTGCTGATCTGGGAGATATGGAGGAGACCGGTAAGTCCGTTCTCAAGCTCTACAAATGCGCCGTAGTCCTTTAAGGTCTCGACGGTACCCTTCATGACAGCGCCGACTTCGCATTTTGCAATTTTTTTGTTTGTCTCTTCCTGTTTCTTCTCTCTGGCTGCCTCGCGGCCGGATAATACGAGGCGGTGTGTCTCCTCGTCGGCGGTGATAACGGTTACCTCGATGGTCTTTCCGTCGAATTCCTTTAAGTCTTCCACATACTCGTCGCTCAGGCGGGAAGCCGGAATAAATCCGCGGATTCCTTCCAGGTACGCAACGGCGCCGGCGTTTACGATCTCTGCGATCTTTACCGGGACAACGGTGCGCTCTTCCATCATATTTTTCAGCTTATCCCACGCGAGGACCTGATTTGCTTCCTTCTTTGAGAGGACCATATTTCCCTCGCCGTCGTTTGTCGCCATCACGGTGGCTGTGATCTCGTCGCCCGGATGGATCATCTCTGCCATGTTGAAATCAGGATCTTCGCTCAGGTCGTCCTTGCGGATCACGCCGTCCGCGTAAGCCTTCAAGTCCACGATCACCGCGTCATCTGTCACATCGATCACGGTACCTGTCACAACATCGCCAACTCTAATTTTTTTAAGGGAAGCTTCCAGCTCCTCTTTGTAATCGTCCATGGATTCCATATGTCATCTCTCCTTTTCTCACCATCTGCCCTTACGCCGTTGGACAGCATAATTATGAATAGTAATTCCTTTCTCTATTTAACCATATTCTGTGAATATTTGCCATAGTTTTCACAAAAAAATCATGATAAAATGTGCATAGTAATTACTGTACACGGGTAGGAGTTTTCTGAGCTGAAAATTCCGTACAATACAGTGGCGGTAGTGGATTTTGCCGATCTGGAATGCGAAGCATCGGCAAAATCAGTTACTGTTTGCGCAAAGCGTGAGCAGTAACGCATAGTATATATTTTGGAGGCACTCACCATGAAAGATTATGCTGACCTGCATACCCATACCATCGCCAGCGGACATGCCTATGGAACCATCACGGAGATGGTCCATGCCGCCGCTTTAAAGGACCTGCCGATCCTCGGCATCACCGAGCACGCCCCGTCCATGCCCGGAAGCTGTGGGGAGATGCAGTTTTGTAACTTCAAAGTGATCCCGCCGGTCTTGGAGGGCGTCCGCCTTTTATTCGGCTGTGAGTTAAATATCGTAGATTATAAAGGAACCATCGACCTGTCGGAAAAGATGTTAAAGCGGTTATCCTACACCGTTGCCAGTCTCCATGACCTCTGCTTAAAGCCGGGAACAAGGGAAGAAAACACCTTCGCTGTCGTCACAGCATTAAAAAATCCATATGTCACGATCCTCGGACACCCGGATGACGGAAAATTCCCGCTGGACTACGAGGCGGTAGTGAAGACCGCAAAGGAGCACCACCGGATGATCGAGCTCAACAACACATCCCTGACCCCGGGCGGATCCCGCATCCACGCATACGAAAATGACCGGATCATTCTTCCGCTCTGTGCGAAATACAAGGTTCCGGTTATCATGAACAGCGATGCCCACTTTACGACGGCTGTCGGGGAACATGGACGGGCGGAGGCCCTCTTAAAGGAGTTAAACTTTCCGGAGGAACTGATCGCAAACTATCATCCGGAGATCCTAAAGGAATATATTCCGGATTTAGCTGACTTCCAGGGTTGAATCATCTGATAAAAGGGGGCTTGCCTTTACTGCTGGCAGCATATTTCAGCTGTCTGACAGCACAAAAAACGGCTGCGAAGTTTTATTTCACTTCACAGCCGTTTCCTCTTTCGTAAAAATCATTCCAGAATTACTTCAGCAGTTTGTCGACCTTCGCCCACAGTGCCTGCAGTTCCTTCTGATCGCTCAGACGGTCTTTCTGGATCCGGATAATATTCTCCAGCGCCGCATTCGCGCCGTCCGCATTTAACTTCTCGTCACAGGTCTTCTTCGCCTTTGTGTACGGGTCCATGCTCTCCTGATCCTCTTCCTGCTCTGCCTGGAGCTTCCGGATCTTCTCCACAAGCTTTACCGCCTCGTCCGACGGGTTCTTTACATCCTGCCAGTTTAAAAGGTGGGTGTTGTTCTCCGCGTTGATCGTATCCAGTGCAATACTGTTCTTTAACATCGTTTTCCAGTTGTCCGAGATCGCCGTCTCATACGTCTGCTTCGCAGTCTTATTATCCGCAAAAGCTGTCAACGGCATTCCCGCAAGACATACCAGAAGACCGAATAAAAATAAAATCCTCTTCATCTTCGTGTCCTCCTCATTGCAAGCTGATAATCAATCTCTTGACACTTTCGTGCTCCCGAGATACTAAAACATCTGAAACCCACCCGATTTTACTTTTTATTCAATAGGTGGATATTTTCCATGTTCCGCTCATTCAAAGAATATCTGCAAATGTCTGCTTATCACACTTACAAGTCCACTCTCTGAACTGTTATCATCTTATCACACTTCTGTCCATTCTTCTACGGCAAAGCTGCGGCAATCCTGCGGCAGTATGATCGTAAATATGGCACCTTCCGGCGAGACTTTTGCCGCAATATCGCCTCCCATGTACTCCATGGAGCGTTTTGCGATGGAAAGCCCCAGCCCGTGATTTCCGTTCTTCCCTTTATAAAAGCGATCGAACAGATGAGGAAGATCGTCTTCTAGGATTCCCGGCCCGTCGTCCCGGATCGTGATCTTTAGCTGCTCCCCGTTCTCCTCCACTGAGATCCAGACCATCTCCTTAGCGTAGCGGATACAGTTTGATGTCACATTCGAGAACGCCCGGCCTAAAAGCATCACATCCGAGATAATCTTATGCTCATCCCCCGGCAAAAATTCCAATTTTATTTTTTTCTGGTACGCAAGTCCCTCGAGGCGCTCGATCTGGTCCTCGATGTACTCCCGGATCCCCATCTCCACCGGCACAACCTGGTACCGCATCTGGTCCATTCTCGTCAACGTCAGGATCCCGTCAACAACTTCCGTCAGGCGGCTGCTCTCGTCCAGGATCACGCCTGCTGCCTGAGAGACGTCCTCAAAGACGCCTCTCTGGATTCCCTGGGCATAACCGCTGATGGACATAAGCGGCGTTCTGAGCTCATGGGACGCGTTCTGGAAAAACACACGCTCCGCCTCGTCCGCCTTTAAGAGGTTATCCTGCATCTGGTTGATCTCATTTTCCAGCTCGTAGAGCTCCTTTACGTTGGTTCCGGTCTCGACTTTCTTAAACTTCTTCTCACCGATTCCCCGCGCAGCTTCGCAGAGACGGCTCACCGGAGTCGAAATACTTCCCGCGACGAACCAGAACAGCACAATGGACACGCCCGCCATCGCTCCCATGATCATGAACACCAGTCTCGACACCTCATTTAAGATCACGCTGGTATCGTGGATCGGACAGTATAAGAGCACATTCTGGACATGACCGGGCCGGTTCTGACCCACATCCAGGAAATAGAGCATATATTTTGTGTCACCGATGGTCTCCTCCGTGATCTCCCCGCTCTCGAACGCCGGATCATTTCCGGTCATTCTCGTCAGGAACTCCGAGTACATCTGGGTCATCTCCGGCTGGTCATCATAGTTTTTCGGATACAGCACCCGGTACTTGTTTCCGATCACCAGCATCTTCGACTCCCCGGACTCCGTCTGGGCCGCGTTCCGCAGGGCATTTAGGAGACTTCTCCTGTCATCCTGCGCATTTGTCTCGTCCGGCACGTCCAGGTTCCTGTACTCGTCCGCCAATTCCTCCACCGTCTTCACCATCTGCCCCAGGTCACGCTTCGCGTTGTAGTTCATATGTCCGTCCAGCGCATAGCTGAACACGAACCACGCCGCAACCGGGAACGCGATCAGAAGAAGCATCACCGGAAGGAATATCTTCATCCGGATACTTAATTTCATGCCTCTCCTCCACTCGTCAGGCGGAATCCGTAGCCCCATACGGTCTCGATCTTCACGGTGCTCTTCTGGTCCTTCAGCTTCTTCCTGAGACGCTTCACCATGTCATCCACAGCTCGGGTGGCAACTTCCCTGCTGTCCACCTTCCAGAGAGATTTTAACAGGTCATCACGGCTCGCCGCATGTTCCTGGCGCTCCAGCATATGGCACAGGAAGTCGAATTCCAGCGGTGTCAGGGCAAAATCTTCGTCCTTTAACTTCGCGGCACGGCGCTTCGGGTAGAGCTTGATATCCCCGATCTCATAGGACTCCTTCGTCTCTTCCTCCTGTCCGGAGAATGTGTCCACGCGGCGGAATAACGCCTTGACTCTCGTCACAAGTTCCAGCGGCAGGAACGGTTTTACCATGTAATCGTCACTTCCGAGAGTGATTCCGGTGATCCGGTCTAATGGGGAATCCTTCGCGGAGACAATGATGATCGGAACATGGCTCGTCTTCCGGATCCGGGTGCAGACCGTAAGGCCGTCCATCCCCGGCATCATGATATCGAGGATGCAGAGGTCTGGCGCCTTTTTCTGGAACGCGTCAAGAAGGGACTCGCCATCCCCGAAGCACTCCACCTCGTATCCCTCTTTTTCCAGGAAATTTTCTATCAGAAAACAGATGTTTTTTTCATCATCCGCCACATAGATCAGCTTTGGCATAATTTTCCTCCTGTATTTCTATTATCTGCCAGGATGCGCAGCCTATTCCGCCGCCTTTCGGCAGTCTGCGTTCCCGAGCTTTAACTTCTTTGTTAACGCCCATTATACCATGCCTTTCCTTGCATGGTAAATACCTGCCGCAGAATTGCCGCACGACCGCCCGGACCCGCGTCTCATTCTAATCATCTGAATATTGTAACTGTTCAGTGCCTCACAGTTACGGGCAAAAATCCATTCCAAATCGGCTTCGCCGATGGGATTTTTGCCTTCAAGCCTGT
>OGEC01001588.1_pt1 | contig 10512 bp, 13 predicted proteins | sample 1570551 | NCBI WGS metagenome assembly OGEC01 (sample SAMEA2582127, study PRJEB24529) | metagenome | biome: Human gut stool | place: China | collected 2011 | reverse complement strand
TATGGTTGGGATCTTTTTGTCCTGGACCGTTTCATATGTACGGATTTTCCGTTGGGTCCATAAGACTACCTCTGCTTTCAAAAATGGAAAACCATTTCCGAAAATGGATCTTAAGCGGAGGGTAAACTTAAAAAAGCACGTTATTGTATTTGATGGCATGCTGATACTGGGCGCCCTGGCGCTGGCATTTTCTTCTTCCATGAGTGCCTTTGTCGGATTTATGATCTCTTCCATACTCATTGTAGCGATTTCATTTTTTATAAGAAACTGGATCCGGAATAATGGAAGTGGTGATAACCGCGATGACTGGATTGGATACCTGGTTGGCATCGCTGTGGTCTGCATGATCACCATTCCCATGTGTAACGCGGTCACGTCACATTTTCTGAGAGAGGAAGACCCGGACGCTGGTAAAAAGCAGACCATATTTGCAAGCTGCCAGAATGATGAATTTAAAGTAAATGGCTCTGGAACGCCGGTAAGCGTTACCATATACACAAGCCCCATTCAATGGATCATTCGCAAAACTAGCGAGTGTTATCCAAAAGATATGTCCGATTTGTGGGACCAGACAAAGCAGAAACTTCCGGCCGAAATGGAAAGTCTTTCAAATGGTATGGAAGTTGCCTGGTACCGCTATATATTCCGGAAAGATGAAACTAATCCGGATCCAGAAAGCAATGCTTCCGTGAATAAGGAGGAACCTGCTCTTGATGAGGTAATTTTAAAAGATAAATCACACCTGATCATTCTGGATTTCGGTGGTGGAACAGATCTAGCCGACCTGAAGGAAGCAGTGGCTGCCTTCGAAGAGAGAAATCATGGTTCATGAATATGATAAAAAATAGAAAATTAACCTGGGGAATATGCTTATCCGTATGTATTCTATTGGGCATCTATCCATACGGAGTACATTTTCATTGATGCCGAAGGAAATGCACTTAAGTGACAACTACTGGCTTATAGAGCTGTGAAATCGGGATTTGGAGGTAAAAAGCATGATGAAGCTCGATAATTTTATTAATATGATGACGGGACACTTTAATAACAAAGAGCAGTTTGATAATATGCAGAGAGAAGGGAAAACATATCCTTATGCAGAACACATTAATACAATCTGTAATGAGAAAATTTTAAACCTTCCTAAAGATTTTAATGGTAAATTTGTTGTTGAAGAAAGCTACTATGAGACAAATGGTAAACGCCATGCTTCCCCACATCTTTTCCTTATTACAGAGAAAGAAGACGGAATTGTGTTGTATTCTTATGAAATACCAGAAGGAGAAGATAAAAGTACGTTTTCATATGATTCTATGAAAAATGCTGACTACACTGAATTGAAAAAATCTGAAAAATTCACTCCGGCGCTCTATCATGAGAAAGATGGAATCTGGGAAGGAGGCAGTACAAGCCAGTTTTCACCGGTAATGACATTTAAGCTTTGGGAAAAGTTTTCTGATAGTTGTCTGGAGGTATCTGAAAGCATGGAAGTTAATGGAAAGAAAACTTTTGGATATGATGAACCAATTATCTATAAGCGAGTATAATCCAAGAATGAAATGTTGCGATAAATTTCAAATTTATGGAGGCATATATTATGAGAGTAATCATTTCAATCATTCTAATGGTAATTGCAGCGTTGGTCGGTTTTTTCTTTGGTGCTGGAATGAACGAAGCAATGGGTGGAGCAATACTACTTTCAATGATTACAGGTTTTGCTTGCACTATTAATGCTATTGAAAAGAACAAGAAGGACTGACAACTTCCTGTTTTGAGAATTGAGAAAATCGGGATTTGTAGAATTAGTAAATCTCGATTTTGGGAAATACAAGAATGTGTCTCATTATGGTTTTAATGCGGTTTGTAAGGAGAAACAATATGATTGGGTTTGTTATTGCTTGCCACTTAGCGACAGCCCCTAAAATGGCGCAAAAAAATTCTGGAACCTCCGTTTCTCTGGCTTTCTTAATGCCCTCGGCTGTGGCTTCTATTACAACAAGCTCTTTTTCATTCATAGAATTTAGGAGCACATCAATGTGCTTTCTGCAAGAACTTGACCTTGCCCCTCCGTCCGCATGAATAAACTGGTCAACTGAAACGTCAAACATCGTAATGAGTTTAACAAAAAGGTCGAAGCTGGGATAATGACCTTTGTTCTCAATATTCATAATGGTACGGGAGTCACGGTCTACTAATTCCGCAACATAGGCTTGTGTCCAGCCCTTTTCTTCTCTGGCTCTTTTGAGTGCCAGCCCGAGGCCGTGAAAGTCAAACCTTCTTTCATTTTGGTTCATTCTCATATCACCCTATATCATTCTACATTTCGTGTTAGATTATGAGAATGTAATGAAATTTTACATTTAGTAGTATTTAATTTCATCTATTCGTTCAGATTGACTTGCTAGGACCAAATAAGTGAATTATAATTTTCTTATAGCAATTCATCTCTCATTTTTGTGCAAACATTGAGAGGAAAATAGCAATTATATTCGCTATGATAAGGGAGGAAATAAATTTGGATTGGGTAAAACAGCTTAATATTGCGATTAGATATATCGAAGATCATCTGACAGGAACCATAGAGTATGACGAACTGGCAAAAATGCTTTGTTGCTCTACTTATCAATTTCAGAGAATGTTTGCCTTTATGAATAATGTTCCTTTATCCGAATACATACGCAGAAGAAAATTGTCGTTAGCTGTGGCGGATATTCAAAAAGGAGAGCGAGTCATAGATGTTGCTTTGAAATATGGCTATTCTTCCCCAACGGCATTTAGCCGAGCATTTCAATGTCTCCACGGGATTACCCCCTCTGAGGCAAGAAAAAAGGGAACATTATTAAAAACATACCCTCCAATTAGTTTCAAGCTGACTATCACAGGAACAGAAGAACTAACTTATCGGATTGAGGAACGATCTGCTTTTGAAGTAGCAGGTGTCTCTATGTTATTGGATAAATCTCTGGAAAAAAATTTTTGTACTGTTCCACAGTTTTGGGATAACGCTGTACAGGATGGTACTCTTGCAAAACTTAATTCCTTAGACAAAGGCGGAGTTTGTGATTTGCTGGGGATAAGTGTTTGCGGGGATTATGAGACATGGAAATACTATATTGCAGTTGCAACATCTGAAACAGCAAAATTTGAATTTGAGAAGTTAATTATTCCTGCGTCAAAATGGGCAATTTTCTCGGGGAAAGGAACAAATGTATCTTTGCAAGACTTAGAACGCCGTGTCATTACTGAGTGGCTCCCATTCTCTGGATTTGAATATGGAAATGCTCCAGATATTGAACGCTATATACAGGCTGATCCGGAAAATGCTGAGTATGAATACTGGTTATCTATCCGAAACGAGAAGAAGTAATTTATGGCAAGATCAAATATTAAAGCTGTTTTTGAAAATGATGTTCAAACAGTTTGGAATGTTATAACTGATGTAAAAAATTATATATGGCGTACTGATTTAAGTAAAACTGAAATTATAAGTGACAAACAGTTTATAGAATATACAAAAAATGGCTACGCCACTACATTTACAATTACCCTTTATGAACCATACAAGCGATGGGAGTTTGACGTGGAAAATAGCAATATAAAAGGTCATTGGATTGGAATTTTTACTCAAAAGGGCGAAAAAATAGAAATTGATTTTACTGAGGATGTAACTGCAAAAAAAGTTTTAATGAAACCATTTGTTAAGGCCTATTTGAAAAAGCAACAGGCAAGATATGTTAAAGATTTGGCGAGAAAATTGAAAGGTAATTATGAATAGCAAAGAAATTATTGATTATCTAAAATCTGAGGCTTCAGAAAAATATAAAGAAAATGTTATAAAAATGGGGATACCAGAAAAATTTTGCATTGGTGTATCAACATCTACACTGCGGAAATTTGCAAAAAAGCTGGATAAATCTAATGAATTGGCCTTTGAATTATGGAATACCCATTACCACGAGGCTCGTTTGCTTGCAGTGCTAATATTCGATCATAAATGTTTATCTTACGACCAAATTGACACACTTATGTCAGAAGTTTTATCATGGGACTTGTGCGATCATTTATGTAAGAATTTAATTATAAAATTAGATTACTATGAGGACTTTATTTTTAATTGGATAGCTGCTGACCACATCTATAAGAAACGGGCTTCGTTTGTTTTAATTGCTGCGTCTACTATACATGATAAAAGCATGACAAAGGAAACTCTTGACATCTATTTGAAATTGGTATACGAAAATTCTTGTTATGAACATGACCATATAAAGAAAGCTGTTTCATGGGCGCTAAGAGAAATAGGAAAAACAGACTTTGAATATGCCGAAAAAGTTCTTTTGACTGCTTACGACTTATTAGCCAGCGGAAACAAAGTTCAAATTTGGATTGCCAAAGATGTCATAAAGGAATTAGAAACTGTCGTGAAAGTAAAAGAACGGAAACGCTTAATTACTTCTAATTCCAAAATGGGCAGAGAACGATGAAAGAGTAGCCACCCGCAACGGAATAAAAAAAACCGTTGTTTCGGCGGCTGGATATTCATGCGCCAAAACAAAATACAGTAGCCTTACGGCGGTTTTGAAATAACATATTTCAAGCCGCCGTTTTCTTTTTGAAAAAATGAGAATACGGAGGGTGTGTTAAAGTCGCCCTTTTTTGAGGATACGGCGGTGCTCAGGAGGTATCGCCGTGTCCATTTTTGCCTTTTTTTACAGTACCCATGACCTGCACCAGCTAAAAAAAGCATAGCTCCCCCTCCGGGACAGTCTGGTTATGAATGTGAAATTTGGCAGTACATAAATGAATATAAAATTTCATGCGTCTGTGCGGCTTTGTGTCGCCCAGGCGCTTTTGTGTTCTTATGGGGCTGCTTCGGGTCATGTTGGCCCGAAGCCATTCCCCGGTGCCGCTCCCCGCCGCCTTCGTTTCGGTCACTCGTCAACCAACAACCGAAACGGAGGTCAATATGGCTATTATCAATTTGCGGGACTATTACCCGTTCTATACATCGGATTGCTTCATGGAAGTATCGGAAGAAGTTGCAGAAATGTTCAAAGAGTTTGATCGTAAAGAGGCTGCCTACCGGCTGCGTACATACCGCCACAAAGCCTACTATTCCCTTGATCGGGATGACGGGCTGGAGCATGAAGCTGTCTTTGTTGCCTTATCTCCCCATGAACTGTATGAGCGGAAAGTGACCATGCAGGAGCTTCACGCAGCGATTTCCAGTCTGCCGGACAAACAGGCAAAACGGATTTATGCTCATTTCATTCTCGGCATGACCAAACAGGACATTGCCCGGGCAGAGGGCGTCCATGAAAAAGTGGTTCGTGTCGCAATCGAGCGAGGTCTGCGGCGCTTAGAAAAAATTTTGAAAAATTCTTTGTAAGGCGTACCGATTTAGGCCGGAAAATGAAATGGCTTATGAGAGGCAAAACACTTCGGGTCACAATGGCTCGAGGTTCAGACAAGCCTCATGCAGATTGAAAATCGAATAAAAAGACACCCGGATACGAAGGGGAACGCGCTGTGTGACAGACCCGCCATGACCTCGGATTTCAGAGAATACAGTCTTTGTAAAACTGAGCGAGCGAACAGGTCCATGCCATAGGTGGGGCAAGGCTGGCTCCACCGGAACAGGCGCAGAACCCGGATACTTGCGTTTAGTCACAGTCCGAGCGTTGAAGCGGCCTTGCAAGCCGTGAGCCGTCGCAGGCAATGAGAACGCCTTGCCATCAGAATGGGGAGAGTTGAAATACTATGGGGCATGAAGCCTATGTCCGTCCGGTGTGTCTGAAATGAAGTGAAAACCTATGGGGAGCCCCCGGCAATGCTGTCTGATGATAGGCCAACCGATCCGGCGTGGCTCCCCATCTTTTTAAAAAAGGAGCACTTTATGGGAAATGCGTTTGGAATGATCCCCGGCCTGGAAACGGACGAATGGAGCAATGACGCCTGCCGCGGTTATGTCATTATGGCAATGGAGGACTGCGGATTTTCAAAGAGGGATACACGGCGTGTTGTGGGGCAGCTTTATGAAGTATTTGACCTCAACAGCGTGGAGGACGCCAAAGAAAAGTACCATTCCAGTCCTTACTGAGCTCGGGCCATATCGACCCGAAGTGGAGAAAGCTCAAAGGGCGGCACCTGCTGGGTGTCGCCTTTTGACATTTCCCCACAGGACAAGCGGGAAAGGCAGGCATATACACGCACTTTCGCAAAGGAGGTTTTCAATGACGCAAGCTGTCACTTATGAACGAGAAACAAAGTCTGTCGCATTTCAAGGGAAGATCATTGTGCTGGAAAGCCTCACGCCGGTACTTCCCCCGAAGGAGAAAGCACAGCGAAAAAAAGAAATTGAGCGTTGTCTTTATGAGGTGTTCAGAAAATATGGGGACAGATTTCCCTAATCATTCGCAACATTGTTGTCCGGGGCTGCTGATGGTATAATATAGTTGTAAGGTTGGTAGCTCCATTCCAACAAGGAAAGGAGCCCAATATGGAATTTATCAGAGAAGATTGTATTTACGCAAGACAGTCAGTAGACCGCAAGGACAGTATCAGCATTGAAAGTCAGATCGACTTTTGCAAGTATGAATTGAAAGGTGGGAGCTGCCGGGTATTCAAGGACAAAGGCTATTCCGGTAAAAATACGGACAGGCCGGAGTTTCAAAAGCTGTTGGGCGAGATCCGCAAGGGAAAGGTCAGGCGGGTCATCGTGTATAAACTGGACCGTATAAGCCGCTCTATTCTGGACTTTGCAACGATGATGGAGCTGTTTCAAGAGTATGATGTGGAGTTTGTATCATCCACAGAAAAGTTTGATACTTCGACCCCGATGGGCCGGGCCATGCTGAATATCTGCATTGTATTCGCCCAGCTTGAACGTGAGACAATTCAGAAGCGTGTCACAGACGCCTACTATTCACGGTGCCTGAAAGGCTTTCACATGAGCGGACAGGCACCATACGGTTATCAGTTAGAGCCTACTGTGGTAGAGGGTATCCGCACAAAGAAAATGGTTGCCGACCCCGTAGCCGCCGACCATGTTCGGCTGATGTTTGAAATGTACGCTGAACCGGAAACCTCCTTCGGAGATATTACCCGATACTTCGAGGAACATGACATAAAAATTTATGGCAAATCCATGTTCCGTACATTTCTTTCCCAGCTTTTAAGAAACCCCGTTTACGCACAGGCCGATTTGGAGCTGTACGAATTTTTCAAGAGCCAGGGCGCAGCGATTGTCAATGATGCTTCTGACTTTGCCGGAACAAACGGCTGCTATCTCTATCAAGGGCGGGATGTGAAGGAGGACAAGGACAGGTGCTTAAAAGACCAGATACTTGTTATCGCTCCCCATGAAGCACTCATTTCCTCTGACACATGGCTGAAATGCCGGAAAAAACTTATGGCAAATACCACCTTCCAGCAGGGACGGAAACCGAAAAATACTTGGCTGGCCGGAAAAATCAAATGCGGGCATTGTGGGTATGCTCTGAAAGCCACCCATGTACCAAACAGCACCGGATATTTCCGCTGTACCAAACGGACGGAAAACAAAGGCTGTCCGGGCTGCGGGAAAATCCGCAAAGAAGAATTTGAGCAATTCATTTTCTCGGCCATGCAGGAGAAGTTCAAAGACTTTCAGATACTCCACGGCAGGGAGGAAAAAGTCAATCCGAAGCTGACCGCCTATCAAGTGGAGCTGGCACAGGTGGAGGCAGAAATTGAAAAGCTGCTGGATACGCTGACCGGAGCCAATGCGACCTTGCTTGCCTACGCCAACAAAAAAATTGAAGAACTGGACACCCGACGCCAGACCATTTCAAAGGCAATCGCCGAATTGAGCGTTGAAACCATATCTCCCCAGCAGATAAAGAAGTTGTCCTATTATCTCGACAACTGGGACAGCATAGATTTTGACGACAAAAGAAAAGCCGCTGATGGCTTGATTTCTACGATCAAGGCCACCAGCGACCGTGTTCAGATAGAGTGGAAAATCTGACATTTCCGCTCTATCGCCCCTCATTTCTATTTTATCTTGTTTGTACCCCTTGTACACCGATATTTGTATCCGTGTGGACAAATTGTCTACATGGATACTGTTCGTGTTACGTTTGACCTCGACTTGACATTTTGTCGAGTCTCACCAAATTTCTGTAATATGGTCACTCTGTGGTGGGTTACGAACACCGTAACTCACCACTTGGAAGTGGTAAATTCTCCTTTGTCATCATGCCTGCCGCATAAGAGCGGCAAAAATTTTTCTGACAGGTTCAGTATAATCCTTAAAGTTGACTTCAGGTCAAGAGCTTTTTTGAATTTATAACAGTCGTGTCGAAAGACATCCCGTCTGAGGGCAAAGCGAAGGTTTTGCTTTTCAGGCGGGATTTTTTTGCTTTTTGGGACTGTTGTATACAATATATGGACTAAGAGGGTGGGTGACTTGGACTACGAGTCCATAAACTTTTGCTCGAAAGTACGATACACGATTGTCACGGCAGCGGCCCAGCTCCGAAAGGGAGCGGGAGCCGCAGCCGGGTGGACCTTGAAAATTGAATATGCAGCTTCAGGTACTTCCAGATAATGATACTTCAGCCTGCCGCTGAAAAACTGACAGTTTCGTTTTACCTCCTGAACAACAGCCGTCGTGGTATCCGTCTGCGGCGGCTGTTTCTTACATAAAAAGGAGGTTGATTTTTATGTTGCCGAACAATTGGAGATATCTCAGGGGGGACATCTACTATGCAGACATGGAGCCGCATATCGGCTCGGAACAGGGCGGGAAACGCCCTGTGGTAGTTCTGCAGAACAACATTGGAAACCGTCATTCGCCTACATTGATCGTTGCAACTGTTACCACCCGGACGGAAAAGAAGAAAAACCAGCCCACCCATGTGCTGGTGGATTCCAACCCGGCCTTTGAAGAACCGTCCATGATTCTTCTGGAGCAGATCTTCACGATCGATAAATCCCGCATCGAACGCTTTATGGGCTATGCCAGCAAGGCTGAAATGCTCCGCATTGATATGGCTTTGCTGGTCAGTCTGGCTCTGAACGTTCTGAGCGGAAACCGCAGCGAATAGCGGACAACCAGTAACCCGTAAAAATGAGGTGATAGCGATGTAACCGGAGGTGAGTGAGCCATGCGAAAGAGTGCCCCCATTGAAGTGGTGGTACATTACCCCAAAACGAAAGAGGGATGGAACGAACTCGGAAAACGGGTCGCAACCGCCCACGCCAACTATGTGATCGAAAAAATCGACCGTCTGAACTGCCCCACATGGCAGAAGCTCGAATTGCTGCAGGCGGTGATCGATACTACCAAAGGAACCTACAAACCCAAAGAACACCAAAAGCCCGGCTGGCAGCCGAGCCGATAAATAAAGCCCCACGCTCAACATATGCTTTTCTGCTCTGACCAGAGACGGTCAGATCCAGAGGCAGTGTTGAGCGTGGGGCTTTTTGTGTTACATAAGTCTTTTGAAATGCGGCTGACACAACAAAACTGTTGATTGCTGGCAGCCAGTATGGTATCCTATGGCATTGCATAACACTCAAAACAGTTCCGCTTTTTGCTGAAGGAGCGTATCGCAACCGTCCTGATGGAGCGGCAGAAAAAGCTTTTTGAAAAGTAAAAGCTCTTGTGTTCGTAAAAAAGATATTATGTAAGTCAGAGCGAATATCAGAATAATTGAAACAGAATGATTCCATAACGAAAGCCCGTCTGCGCTGCCACATATCGTGGATTGCAGACAGGCTTTTTCGTTTGGCCGGAGAAAAATTGCCATACCTCACATGCGAAGCATAGATGGAAAATCGGAACCAAGGTTTTCCACCAGATGGCAAAAGCACTTCTGACTGATGGTCTTTTGTACGCTTTCCCAGCAGCAGATGCTTGTCCTGCTGACCTTTGCGTGGTCGGCAAGCTGCTGACGGCTCCAGCCTTTTGACTCCCGGTATCTGCGGAGGAAGTCTCCGCCGCTCCGGTGCAGAAACAGGGTGTAGTCGTCCAGAATGTCTTCCACCGGGATGCCGCAAAGGGCGGCGAGCTTGTCCGCCAGCTCCGGCGTGAAACTGCGGTGAAATGTGCCGCTTTCCAGATCCCGATAGAGCCATTCCTCCATGCCCACCATGGCGGCAACCTCTTTTTGCAGCAGGTCAAGACCATAGCGGCACCAACGCAGACGGTCCCATGGGTTCGGGATGTCGGCGTAAGAATGGTACATACGGTAGAACGCCTGCGCCTCTACGGTGGTGCGGGGGCCTGCCAAAGTTACCTGTAAGATGTATAGAGGGGTTAGACCATAACCCTCACATGACACCCTCTGAAGTAGAAAAAAGGAACTGCTCTCTCGGCTCCAAAAAAACCATTTTGACGTAGATGCGTTGTTGCATGAGAGGGGTGGATTCTCTTTTCCATCCCAAAGTGCGCTGGGGAGAGGATAGCATTTTCGATGCACCGGCTGGCATAAGTGGAGAAGCGCGCCCGGCGGGTGGAGTCGAAGGTGT
>OGEC01001580.1_pt1 | contig 10570 bp, 12 predicted proteins | sample 1570551 | NCBI WGS metagenome assembly OGEC01 (sample SAMEA2582127, study PRJEB24529) | metagenome | biome: Human gut stool | place: China | collected 2011 | reverse complement strand
AGTCATGACACAAGAAAAGCTCCCTCACAGGAAGGAGCTTTGTCTACAGTCTGAGACTGCCACATGGTGACAGTCTTCCTTACAAGAACCGGAAACAAGATAGAAATCATAAATGTATGGTTGCGTATTTCATCACATCTATGTTACAATGTTTTTTAGGAATTTGTTCCGATTAACTGAAGGAGGGACTGTAAAATGAGTCCGGTGGCAATCACATTATTAGTTATTGTAATAGTACTTGCGATTATCATTGCAGTATTATATTTCTTAGGTAAGAAAGCACAGAAGAAACAGGCAGAACAGCAGGAACTGCTGGATGCCAACAAACAGACCGTATCCATGCTGATCATCGATAAGAAACGCATGAAGCTAAAAGATGCCGGTCTTCCACAGATGGTCATTGACCAGACCCCGAAGATGATGCGCGGTTCCAAACTCCCCATCATCAAGGCAAAGGTTGGTCCTCAGATCGTATCCCTGATCTGTGACGAGAAGATCTTCGACAGTGTTCCTGTGAAAAAGGAAGTAAAAGCCGTTGTCAGCGGTATCTATGTACTGGATGTCAAGGGACTGCACGGCAAGACCGAAGCTGCTCCCGAGAAGAAAAAAGGCTTCTTCAAGCGTCTTGTAGCTACGGCACAGGAAAAGGCCGGAGCAAAGCCTGTAAAGTAAATAACTATTCAGACCCCATTGTGTGTCGTCTGACGCACATAAAAATAGCAGATGTTCGTTGAATGCTTGCATTCATAAGAGCATCTGCTATTTTTTATGTTTATCTTTCTTCTATTTTTCCCGAATATGGATCTTCAGGCAGCTTTCGCTCAGGGGTTCTCCCTCATGATCCAGCGTGTATTCCACCGTCACGTGAATCTGATCCTCCTGTTCCTCTACCAGTACCCTGCCGGTTTCGATCCCCAGCATCAATTGCCCGTAGGGTGTGTTATACGGGATCATATGTCTCTTATTTTCCTCGAAGATCATATGCATCTCAGCTGTCCCCTGTCTGGTCAATTCCAACAGATGATCCCGGAATTTGATCCGGCTCCTGCAGGGAGCTTGGTCTTTATCCATTTTCTCCTCATAGAGCAGATAATGACTGTCGTTTCTCTTAAAATATTGTGCCGGCTGCACGGTCTCCACCGCTTCGCTTTCCTGCTCCTGTCCGGAAGCATGCAGACCGGACAGTACAAGTTCTACCTCTCGATTCATTTTCTCTTCATCCTCTAATACTCATCGATCTTAATGGTCTTGGCCGACAGGATTCCGTATTTAATAATGGAATTGGCAAAGTGCTTGAACTTCTCCGCCCCATCGCTGACATAGAACTGGTACTTGTTCTCTCCCAGATGCGGCTCCTCATCATTGAGAATATGATAATGCTGTAACAGTCCCTTCAGTTCTCTGGCTGTCTCGTATGCCGGATTCACCAGCGTCACCTGATCTCCCATGACACGTCCCACTGTGGAACGGATCAGCGGATAATGGGTACACCCCAGAATCAGGGTATCGATGTCAATATCAATCAACTCTGACAGATAACGCTTTGCGATCTCATCGGTCACGGGATCTTCCCACAGGCCTTCTTCCACTAAAGGTACGAACAGCGGGCAGGCCTTGCCGTAGATCGTAACATCTTTATTCAGTTCCTGTATGTATTTGTTGTACATCTGGCTGCCGATGGTAGCTTCGGTGGCAATCACGCCGATGCGGCCGTTACGTGTCACCTCCGCCGCGGTTCTGGCTCCCGGCTTGATTACACCGATGATCGGAACATCGATCTCTTTTTCCAGTTCATCCAGTGCATAGGCACTCGCCGTATTACAGGCCACCACAATAGTCTTCACCTGAAAAGTCTCCAGAAACCGCACGATCTGCTTTGAAAAGCGAGTCACCGTCTCCTTGGACTTACTGCCGTAGGGCATTCTTGCCGTATCTCCGAAATATATGATCTTCTCATTGGGAATCTGCCGCATGATCTCCCGGGCAACGGTCAGTCCGCCGATACCGGAATCGAATACCCCGATGGGGGCATCCTTTTTCAGCGCAGTAACATTCTCCTGATACATGGGATTTCTCCTTTTATTTTTTTAACATCGTAAGCAGTCTGCTCTTGAACCGGATCTGCTCCGGATCCGCCTCCAGAATCTTCCAATAGATCTGGCTGTCGGAATTCCATTCTACCACTTCCGGACCGGTCTGTACAGTCTCTGCCTCCGTGGCTTCCGTCTCCTCGTATACGATCTCATAGGTGGACGGCAGCATCGTAAGCTCCGGGTAGATCACGCCCCACCAGCCGTAACAGGCCAGTGCCACAGTCAGTATCCGGACTCCCTGCACCAGCCGGTGTAATATTTTCTTTTCTGCAATCATCCTGCGATATTTTTCATAACAAACATATAATCTATCCATCAGCATTCCTCTTTCCATAAATTACCGTTTCGGTTCTATGGAAATCATTACCGCTTTCCGGACAGATTATACTTTTGAAATCTATTTATTTTTCTCCCGTTCCAGACGGATCTGGCGGATGATCGCCTTTTTCTGATTATCTATATGCACCTTGGCCATATTGGATGCCGTTTCCTTATCCTTTTTCACGATGCTCTCATAGATGACCTTGTGTTCCTCCACCAGGCGCTCATGCTGGCTGAAATCCTTGATATACTCAAAACGATGACGGTACATCTGCTCGGAAAGGTTGTTGACCAGCTTGATCAGGCGCTGGTTCCCCGTGGCCTGTACAATGATGTCATGCAATGCCACATCCGCCTGTGCGATCTGTTTAATGTCATCGGTCTTCACCGCCGCTTCAAAGGTATCGCAGGCCTTTTTCAGATCCTGTAATTCCTCCGGAGTGATCCGGTCACACGCCAGCTCCACGCAGAGCGCATCCATGGCCCTGCGGACCTCCAGCACATCGTTCATGCTCTTCTCCGTGATCTGAGCCACTTCTGCTCCTCTTCTGGGGATCATGGTCACCAGTCCCTCCAGTTCCAGCTTACGGATGGCTTCCCGGATCGGCGTACGACTGACTCCCAGCTTGTTGGCAAGATGGATTTCCATCAGTCGTTCTCCCGGCTTCAGTTCCCCCGTCAGAATGGCCTGACGCAAAGTATTGAACACCACATCTCTGAGTGGCAGAAATTCATCCATTGTCACCTGTAAATTATCCTGCATACCTCTACTCTGGCATTACTCACAAAATTCCGTCAGGAAAATCTGCTTTGCCAGCTGTTCCTCCTCTAATTTATCATATGCCCTGCGGGCCATGTCCTTCTCTACAAAAATACCGAATACCGTGGGACCGCTTCCGCTCATCAGACTGTTGATGGCTCCCAGTTCCTTCATACGGTCCTTGATCGTCTGGATTATAGGATATGCACTGACGGTTACCGTCTCCAGCACATTTTCCATCCGGTCCAGGATTCCCTGTAAGCTTTCCTCAGCGATGGCTTCCACCATACCGTCAATATCAGGATGTTTCACGATCTCCTGAGCATCCAGATGTTCGTACACGTATTTGGTGGAAACATTGATATCGGGCTTTGCCACCAGTACATAGCAGTCCGGTGCCGGAGCAAGCGGTGTCAGTTTCTCGCCGATTCCCTCAGCCAGCGCCGTTCCGCCCATGACGCAATAGGGAACATCCGCACCGATCTTCACCCCCAGTTCCATCAGATCCTTCAGTGTGCACCCAAGATCAAACAGACGGTTCATTCCTTTTAAGGTAGCTGCTGCATCCGTACTGCCGCCGGCCATGCCCGCTGCTATGGGAATATGCTTCTCCAGATGGATCTTCACGCCTCCACTGATAGGATAAGTCTCCATCATCAGTTTTGCCGCTTTGTAGATCAGATTATTCTCATCCGTAGGCAGTTCACCGGAATCTGTGGTTATCACGATCCCACCGTCTGTTCTCTCAAAGTCCAGCACATCATAGATTCCTACAGTCTGCATGACCATCTTCACTTCATGGTAACCATTCTCCAGTCTTCTGACCACATCCAGCCCCAGATTGATCTTGGCATACGCTTTTATCCGATATTCGTTCATTTTTGTCTCCAATACGTTAGGGCGCTATTCCAAAACTACATGCCTCTGAATAGCGTGTATACAATAATTGTACTCAATTTTATACAATCCTGCGTATTTTGTCAATGGAGTGCGGTTCTTTCCATAGATTTTTCCATAGATTTTTCCCCTGTTTTTCTCTAAATCCTCTAAAGTATCCACTGTCCGGGGACGATATAACAGGTGAAACCAAAAACCCTCAGAAGGTTAAAACATGTATAGTCAAGGATGACAACAGGTACGGACAGCAGAACCGTACCGGAAAAGAGGAAACTATGAGCGTAAACGGAGTTACATCAACCCAGGCCGCTGCAGCCTACAGCTATAACAGCACAAGTGCAGCAAAAGAGAAAACTTCCGCAGAGGAAGCAAAAACTACAACTACCGCGGAAGATACCGGTGTCATCTATGAGCACAGCACCGCTGCCAAGACTTCTTCCACGAAGAAAACCTATACACCGGATACCAATCTGGTCAACAGATTAAAGGCAGATGCGGAAAACCGTGCCAGTCAGCTTCGTTCTCTGGTAGAACAGATGATGGGCAAGCAGGCTAACACCTACGGCAATGCCAATGACATCTGGTCCTTTTTACGTTCCGGTAATTTCACCGTAGATCCTGCTACCAAGGCACAGGCGCAGGCAGATATCGCCGAGGACGGTTACTGGGGTGTGAACCAGACTTCCGACCGTATCATTCAGTTTGCCAATGCTCTGACCGGCGGTGACCCGGACAAGATCGAGTCCATGCGCGAGGCATTCAAGAAGGGCTACGCACAGGCTGAGAAGACCTGGGGCGGTTCTCTTCCCGAGATCTCCCAGAAGACTTATGATGCTGTTATGGAGAAATTCGACAAGCTGGCAGCAGATGCCGGACTGACCACAGAAGAATAATGTCGTATTCTCGACAGACTTTCCTATAGAAAAACCATGTTGTACCGATGCCACAGAACGCATCCATGTACAACATGGTTTTTCTTTTCCGAACTGTATCAGGCCAGACCTTTTACCAACAGCACCTTCTGCCCCGGGCGTAATTCATCGCTTTCCAGCGCGTTTAATTCTCTTACAGTCTTCACCGGCATATGATATTTCCTGCCGATGCTCCACAGGTCATCCCCCGGTGCCGCAATATAGATCACCGCACTGGGCAGTCCGGCCAGCACATTACTGTCGATTTCCTGCTCTTCCACCCCTTCGATGGCTTCCAGCGGAATATTCTTCATCACGGTCGTGGAAAAGGAAAGAACAGCCTTTACATCCAGTTCCTCTCCCTCCAGCAGATTCACCTGCAGCTGCTCCAGTTCACTGTGTACCTCTGCCTGATCCGTTCCCGTCACTCCCTGCACATTCAGGGTATATTCATACGGAATCTGCTCTCTGGTACTCACATAAGGAGTCTCATCATTTTCCGTAATGCACAACACTGTAAGATCAATGCTGCCCTGCAGGCGGATTCCTTCCTCTGTGGTCTCCTGATGATCGATCGTTACGATTCCCTCACTGTGCAACACCTGCAGTATTGCTGAGCCGATATCGGTCTTTCTGTGATCCGTCACTTTTGTCTTGCCTGTGATTCTGGCCAGCAACTGACGCAGGCTGGCATCTCTGGTGTCCGGGATCACTTCTTTTGTCACGCCGTAAATATCTCTTAAAATATCGATCTGCTCTTCCTCATAGAGACGGATATTCAGTTCCAGAGCACATTCCAGCCCCAGGATTCTCTCTTCCCCGTCCAGATCCGGCTGGATCGTCAGCTCTGGCTGTCCGTGTTCCTGTCTTACCAGTGAATACCGGATGTCCGGCAGCAATTCCTCCCGACATCCCTGACATTCCAGAGTGCCATTCAGCGGAATTGTCGTCTCATAGGAACGAATAGACCGCTCCTCCCCCTCTGCCTCATAGAGAACGAAGACCTGAATATCTCCCTGCACTGCCAGTTTCTCTTCCTGTGGCTTGAATTCCACATCCCGCAGTGACACATTACTCCAGAGGATCTGGTAAATATTCGGATAGCTGGAGGGCAGCGGAATCTCCTCTTTTTTGCGAAAAATATCGTTCTTGCAGATGGAAAGCTCCGTCACCTCCATGGGCGAGATCCGGTATTCCACACCTTCTCCGGCACTGCCTCCCTGGATTCCCACGGGCAGTTCTTCATCGTAAATCTCTTCGATCCGGGCCGTGAGAAGCAGCAATGCCTGCAGATTCAGCTTCCGGGAATTGATCATATTTACCGTGAAATCTTCTACGGTTCCATTCACCGCTACAGTATCTGACGGCAACGTTCCCTCCATATGAATTTTTTCTTCAAAGGGCAGTGCACCGCTTAAAAGCACCAGATTGCTCCCTGTCTCCTGCGTATGATACAGAATGGCATAGCCCAGTTTTCCCCGTACTGTCACCTCATCCGTACCGGGCCGGATCTCCTCGATGACAACTTCTCCCTTTTCCAGGTTCAGGGTACTGATGTCCGGTTTATCCTCTGGAAGATTCAGATCCTCCTCCATGGTAAACTGTATGACAGTGGATCGTTTTACCCGGTCCATATGTATATTTTTCTTGATCAGCTCCACAATAAAAGACCTCCATATATACAGATATATCTATATATATGAAGGTCTCTGTGTACTTATACCGTATTCTGTTCTCTGTATCTTACTGCACTGCACCGATCAGATCGGTCAGATTCTCCACATGGTAGGTACGCATGTAATCCTCGATGCCCTCCACTACTTTCACGGTAGTATAGGGATCCACAAAATTCATGGCTCCGACGCTGACAGCGCTGGCACCTGCCAGGATAAATTCGATGGCATCCTCCGCCGTGGCAATACCTCCCATACCGATAATGGGGATCTGTACCGCCTGTGCCACCTGATAGACCATACGGACAGCGATGGGTTTGATGGCAGGGCCGCTCATGCCGCCGGTCTTGTTGGCAATGGCGAATTTTCTGCGGTGAATGTCGATCTTCATACCGGTGATGGTATTGATCAGGGACAGGGCATCTGCGCCTGCTGCCTCCGCTGCCTTTGCCATCTCCGTAATGTCCGTTACGTTAGGGCTCAGCTTCATGATAATGGGCTGTTTTGCATGATTTTTCAGTTCGGAAGTAATATTGTACAGAGCATCTGCTTTCTGTCCGAACGCAATGGCTCCTTCCTTGACATTGGGACAGGATACATTGATCTCCAGCATGCTGACTGCCGGTTCGTCTCCCAGTCGCTCTACCACATCCACGTAATCCTCCACGGTCTTACCGCAGACGTTCACAATGATCTTCGTATCATATTTTTTCAGGAAAGGAATATCTCTCTCCATGAATACGTCAATGCCGGGGTTCTGCAAACCGATGGCATTGAGCATACCGCCATATACTTCTGCCACACGAGGGGTCGGGTTGCCGGGCCAGGGCACATTGGCTACACCCTTGGTCACCACCGCACCCAGGCGGTTCAGATCTACGAATTCTTCATATTCCATGCCGGAGCCAAAGGGTCCGTATGCTGTCATGACGGGGTTTTTGAAAGTTACTCCTGCAATCGTTGTCTGTGTATTCATCAGATCTCTACCTCCTCAGCATCAAATACGGGGCCATCGGTGCAGATTCTCGCATTATGCACATGAGAATGATGATCCACTTCTTTGGTCTTTACCACGCAGCCCAGGCAGGCACCCACGCCACAGGCCATATGCTCTTCCAGAGAGATATAGGCCTTGATTCCCTTTTCTTCCGCATATTTTTTGATCGCACGGAGCATGGGCATCGGTCCGCATGCGAAGATCACATCTGCCTGCAATGCATTTTCTTCGATGGCATTCATGACATTGCCCTTCGTGCCAACACTGCCATCCTCGGTGGCAATATATACGGTTCCGTTCTCTTCCAGATCCTCTTTTAAGAACAGCTGGTTATCACGGTAGCCCACGATGATCTGCTTTTCTGCGGAAGCCGGAAGCTCTCTTGCCAGCTCCAGCATGGGAGGGATACCGATACCTCCGCCCATAAGGAATACTTTTTTACCTTCCGCTGCCTCTGTGGGGAAGCCGTTGCCTAAGGTTCCCAGAATCTCCACACTGTCTCCTTCTGTATAAGAAGAAAATTCCGCGGTGCCCTGTCCGGCAATCCGGTACACAATGCGCAGGGCATCCTTTTTGTCGCTTACCTGACAGATGCTGATAGGACGGGGCAGCAAGGTGCTCCGGTCCTTGGGGTATACGCCGATGAACTGACCGGCTTTTGCCTGTTCAGCCAGATCTGTAGCGATCCACATGTCAAAAATTCTGGGTGCGATCTCCTTCTGGGAAAGCACAGTTGCTGTGATTTTCTTTTTCATGTTATTGTCCTTTTCTCTTCTATTTATAACGCTATAGCGCTCTTATAAGTGCTCTCTACCATGGGCTCTACGCTTCGTATACGATTCTGCCTCCGCAGATGGTCTTCCTCACTTCACCCTTCAGATTCCATCCGGTAAACGGTGTATTCGTGGCCTTGGACGCATATTTCTCCGGAGTGAACTCCGCTGCGGTATCGATCAGAATCACATCCGCCGGGCCGTCCTCGGCCAGATATCCGGCATCCAGATGGTACATAGCCGCCGGATTGGTACTCATCAGACGTAACAGCTGCTTCATGGTCAGATATCCTCTGTCCACCAGTTCCGTAATGCCCAGCGCCAGAGACGTCTCCAACCCGGTAATACCGCTGGGTGCCTCTGTGATCGGCTTTGCTTTTTCCTCCGCAGTATGGGGTGCATGATCCGTAGCGATCATATCGATGGTGCCGTCCACCAGTCCCCGGATCACCGCCTGACGGTCCGCTTCCTCCCGCAGGGGCGGATTCATCTTCGCCAGTGTACCGTACTTGATCACGGCATCCTCAGTCAGGGTAAAATGATGAGGAGTGGCTTCCGCGTGGATATTGGAGTAGCGCTTTTTGGCCTGACGCACCAGCTCCACCGCTTCCTTGCTGCTGATATGCTGGATATCGATGCAGGCGCCTGTCTCCTCTGCCAGCTTCAGGTCCCGCTCCACCAGCGCGATCTCCGCCTCTCTGGCAGAACCGCCGATACCGTAATACTCGCTGGCCTTTCCCCGGTTCACACCGTTGTTCTCGATATATTTCGGATCTTCTTCATGGAAGCTGATGGGCATGTCCAGCTCTGCGGAGATCTCCATGGCACGGCGCACCAGTTCCGCATCCAGCAGGGGCACTCCGTCATCCGTGAATCCCACGGCACCTGCCACTGCCAGCTTCTTCATATCCGTCAGCTGTTTTCCCTGCATCCCCATGGTCACATTGGCGCAGGTGGTCACATGAATGCCTGTCTTCGCTCCCTTATCCAGGATATAATGCAGCGTCTCCTCACTGTCCACCGCAGGCTTCGTGTTCGCCATCAGTACCACTGTGGTCACGCCGCCTTTTGCTGCTGCCGCAGCACCGGTGTTGATATCTTCCTTTGCCGTAAAGCCGGGATCCCGGAAATGCACATGCACATCCACCAGCCCGGGAGCCACCAATAACCCTTCCGCATTGATCCGGGTCACTTTGCCCCTCGGTTCTATCTTTTCCGCAATCTTTACAATCTTGTCACCGTCGATCAGGATATCATAATTGCCCTCTCTGCCCGACTTGGGATCGATCATGTAGCCATCATGTATCAGTATCATATTGTCTCCATTCCCGGGCTTTTACCACCCGCCTTCGTGACCTGTTTCTCGGAAAAGTTTATCATGTTTTCATAGAAAAGAAAAGAGTGTTATAATAGAAAAAAGGAGGTCTGACGACATGAAAACAAGAGAGGAAGCGCTGAACTACGGATTGTCTTTTCCAAATACTTATATGGAAATGCCCTTCCACGATCCCAACTGGCAGCTGGTACGTGTGAAGGGCAGTAAAAAAGCTTTTCTATGGACTTATGAAAAGGATGGCTGTCTGCATCTGAATGTGAAGACCGATCCTGCCTGGCGGGACTTCTGGCGCAGTACCTTTTCTTCCGTCATTCCCGCATATCATCAGAATAAAGATCACTGGAACACCATTATTTTAGATGGTTCGATCCCCGATGAGGACATCCGGCGCATGATCGCAGAAAGCTATGATCTGGTTACGGACAGTCCGACAAAGAGAATTTACGAAGCAGTGAAGCGTATTCCAAAAGGGCATGTGGCAACTTATGGGAAGATCGCAGAGATGGCGGGAGACCCCAGAATGGCAAGAGCCGTGGGCAATGCACTGCATAAGAATCCGGATCCGGAACATATTCCATGCTTCCGTGTGGTCAATGCGAAAGGAGAACTGGCCGGGGCATTTGCGTTTGGTGGAGAGGATGTGCAGGCAGAACTTCTTCGGGCGGATGGAATTGAAGTGATAAACGGCCGGGTAAATCTGGAAAAATCCGGAATAAAAGCTGCCAGTGGCAGGCTCCCAGAGATTTGAACGCCATGTATGATAGACCAGAGGGAGAGTGGGAAAATAACTTTTTCTATATTCCAGGTGG
>OGEC01001574.1_pt1 | contig 10609 bp, 5 predicted proteins | sample 1570551 | NCBI WGS metagenome assembly OGEC01 (sample SAMEA2582127, study PRJEB24529) | metagenome | biome: Human gut stool | place: China | collected 2011 | reverse complement strand
CTTTTACCGTAACCGGGCATTTCTGAATAACCGGTCGTTGCATCATCAGGAATACCATTCTTACCCAAGAACTCGTAATCATCGTAATAATTGGCGGATAATACTACAGGAGCAGTAAAGGTAAGACCTGTCACACTATAGCCTTTCAAAGCGGTGCTACCATTTGACCACGCTGCTGTTACAACATTACTTCCTAGCGGATTGGCAGTATAATCAAAAACGTTTTTACAAGTACCTGTCAACACTATTCGGCTGAAAGCATCAGGGATACTGAATGACCATTCACCCTTAGCACGCTGATTACCATCCTGGGTAAAAACAGGTCTGTCGGCAGCATCATATACTGTGTAAACGGGCTCACATCCGGGAAGTTTCTTGCTAATCGGGCGGTTATATGTATCATAGTGGTAAATATAGGCATACTTCTTCAGCGTCTCATTGTTTTCACTCCAAGAGGAGCCAGCATTCAGATTGTCCGATGCTAGCGGTGGAAGGACAAAACGGATATTACCATAATTATCATATACGGTATATGTATCATGCATTTCATTACCATCCATCTGACGCACAAGAAGGATACGGTCTGACTGATCCTTAAACTCATAACTAACATTCCCGTCTTCATCGGTAGTCCTTATCACATTCAGAGCCTCAGTCGGATACGTTCCTGTGCTTAGGATCGAAGTGTCGGAAACACGGTAAATACGCACTACAAGAGCTAGAAGTACAGAATCGGCAGTTGCATCTTCACTACTCAAGTTCGCCATACGATCAGTCTTCACTGATTTATTGCCTGCATGCCATGCCCTACCCGGACCATACTCTTCAACAACCTCATTCAAAGGAGAGTGATCATAAACCGTACGACTGTAAGGATTAGCATCATTTCCATAAAGGAAAAATGCTTTCGTTGCATCCTTTAAAAGTCCCGGTGATACATACGCCCCGTTTGTATTGGCTCTCGACACCGGAAGCCACCGATTAGAAGCACGATTCAGACCGTCATATTCCTGCAACGTAAAAAGGTCGTCGCCATAAGGCAAGAAACCATGCTGCACTTTCACCGTAGGGTTGCCGAAATAATCATAATATTGAATGTCCTGTCGGACATTGTCAACACTCAAAGATAGAACATCACTACTAGCCACAGTCGGAGTAAAGCTGATAACATGAGGCTGGCCTTTCGTTGTCGAAAGATAACCGTTAACTCCACGAACCTCAGCATGGGTAGTAATAATACCGTTTCTGTTGATTCCTTCAGAAACAATATAATATGTACCTGCCGCCAAATTTGTCAAATTGAGATATGCCTTCCCTGAAGTATTGTTACTGGAAGCCAGAACAGTACCTGAAGAGTTAAGAAAGCTCAGGTAAGTATCTGCCAATTCCGAATCCGAATGATCTATTTTCAAAAGATCAACTCCTTGACGCAAAGTCAGTTTATAATAAACATCGTTGGCCGATTTTCCCGTAAACTGGTTCGTATAACCGATAGAAGTGTTTCGTGTATCGTTAAACATAAAACCGCTATCGTAGCTACCGGCATCGATAGCGGTGAGTAATTTATCTCCAATCGTTCCCAAAGATCTCCCATCTACATCAAGGTTGATATTTCCATTCGTTGCACCATCCACCATGATGTAGTATGTACCTGGAAGCAATACCGGAATTTGAAGATAAGCCTGATCAGCTATATCACAAGCCCCTCTGCCTAGATAGTCATTGTAATACAACACTTCCATATCCGAAGAATACAATGCTATGTAAGTATCTCTCACTTCAGAGCCGCAGTTACTGAAGCATATTTCCATCGGTTCCGACAAATTCAAGCGATAATAGACCTCGTTACCGGCTTTATCAGGGTTTCTGCTATCTAAAAGGGTAGAAGTGTCAATCGTATTCTCATAATGAAAGAAGCCATCCTCGGAATCATTAACGATATCAATAGAATGATTAACATCAGAACCAGGACCATAAGTCTTACCAGTAAGATTGATAACAAGCTCATTAGGATTCCTCGGAGCCTTTCCAAACGAATAAATAAAATAGCGACCTGGGGCAAGCTCATATCGACATCTCGTATACCCCCAACCAAAAGTTTCAGAAAAAACCGCCTGAACGGTATCTGTTCGCGAAGACATCAGTACAGAACGATAGTCGTTTTCTCCGAAATTATCAGAGCCTTCATCATCCATTGTTACCACCATTGGTTCTGTGATTGTAAATTCGTGAACCATATCACAATATTCGTCCCACAAAAAAGGATCATCTCGATAATCCATCATGTATGAACTAAAATACTCAACACCAGCTACAATGGAGAAATCAGAATTAAATGTGCCGATATCTAACGGACGGGAAAAATCTTCTCCGATTTCACGCTCCGAACCGTAAACCGTAGTCGTTATCGTTCCATTACTAGGAGCACTCAATAAAAATTCAGGTTCAATAACAAAATAATAAACGCCATCAGTCAACCAAAAAGATGCATTATATTCAGAATAGTGATGTATTTCCCGACCTGAAGAATTCAATATATGAATATAAGTGCCACGTATCGAACTGAAGTCAAGGCTGAAATCTAAATACATCGAACGATCAAGCGTTAGCTTATAAAAAATATCATTAGTTAACAACTTTGAGGGATATTCGCACTCTGGACACGAATAATCATCTGCATAATCACCTGTATATCGCGTATCGGTAAAAACAAAAGCAGTGGAATGGTTCCCCATATCTATCGCAGAACGCATGCGATCGCGATAAGATTGTCCGAACAAGCTGTGCGAACAAAGTGTAAATAAAATAATAGATATAATAGTACGTATCATAAAATTAGTGTTTATAAATTCAACAACATAAATACATAATTACAACTGAATGAGGTCATTTGCCGAAGTTATAGATATATTTCTGCAACATTATCTTACGAGAATCCTCATCCAAATAATACCCTTCCGTTAAACGACTATAGTTATCATAGTCAAATCCAGTAACCACCTTGTTAGGATCAGTAACGGAAACCACACCATGAAGAGGATTATACTTATAAGTGGTGACACGGGCTTTCGGTATTTTAGTACGCAGAGAATTGATATCATTCCAATCCGAATCAGTGGGTTCATCACTTTCAGCCCACATTTCAGCATTCGAAACTCCCAATGCGGTATAAACCTCATTGATAGTAGCATTTTCTATACGAGCAACAGGAAAACGATTGCGATAGCCCCAGATAAAACTGATCGGAGTCCCATCCTTTCCTGATATTTCGGTCACGTTATTATAGCTATCATAACAACGGTAGACCACCTCATCACGGTATTCCTCCTGAGCGTCTGTTTTCGATTGCACTTTTTCGGGAAGACAACTTGCAGGTTTGAAAAGGATACGGCTCTCACTGCTATTTTCTCCTTCTGTATGCTTATGCAAAGATAGTATAGCGGGATAATCAGCCAGATAATCATAGTAATCTATTACTTGGGTGCTATCACTCCGAATAGTACTGATCTGACGCGGACTCAAAGAAGAACCCGGATTCCCCCAGTCAACAGTATAAGTAAACTTCTTTTCGGTAGTAACCACATCTTGTCGCCCGTCAACATTGTAATATCTTTTGTTTATTTCCTTATCCAACACCCTGCAAGTAGACATATCTAATAAGAAACTATAGGAAGTGTGAGCAGCTCCTCCGACAATATGCTGAAGATACACTTCCGGATCTATAATCATTAGTCTCTCAGGAAAGATGACCTCAGAATCATACATCCAGGATTTTTGGGAAGAATAAACATTTTCTGTACTTGCCACAAGTTCGCCGTCACTAAACTGCTCCTTCCGGAGCAAAACTCCAAACATCTGGTTACTTAAGCCATATGTATAGTCATCCGACAATTCGTGACTCAAATCAAAATTATTACGAACCAGAGATTCATTTTTTTCTGTAATCGAATTCATCACAAAATCTGCAACCGAACCGGCAGGGTCATCATCATCCCACTCCAGCAAATCTTTATAATCATGAGAAAGTACTCTATAGTAATACAGTGTTTTCTGAACGGGTTCTGAATCTCCATACACCATTTCACTGACTATGTTATACATCACCGGACTGCCATTATTGAAAGTGATATTGGACACCGGCATACAGTTATAAAAGCTAAGAGATTCAGACGTTATTCCAGACGTATACGGATCAACAGTTATATTAGTCACGGAAGAGCGATAATCCCGCTGTGTCACAATATGTTTGATAGCTCCACCACCCCAGACTGGTTCAAAATTCGGATCTTTCGTTTCCGTCAAACCATATTCGTAGTATTTTCTAATTCTTTTACGCGTATGAGGATCATAAGTTTCTATTTTCCCAATTCGCAGTCCGCCTACCGGATGAAGATAGTCACGATGTGTTCTATCTTTACTAGTATCACGAAAAGCGCCAAAATTCCCTTCATAAGAAAAACTCGTCTGGATTCCTTGCGGATCTGTTATCATATTAAGTACGCCCGTTTTGGTTCCTCCTGCATTAGGATTACGGTTGGCCCCCGAGAAGTGTACAGTAAAAGGCTGCATATTTCCCAAGCCATTAGCATCAAGAAGTACATTATGAGTTACACTAGGCAGCGCATTCTGGTCACCTGATTCACCTCCTGTAAAAAATCCCCAATGGTCTACGGCAGTCGTATAAATGGAGGGAACACTGGATGTATAGAAGTAACGAAATGAATAAGTACGGTTCTCTGCTCCGGGAGCAGAGATACATACTGAATCAAGCTTCGTCAAAGATGTCTTATTGTTGTATGGCGTTATATAGAATTTGATTTTACGTACCAAAGAGCCATCAGCATCTGTTACTTCTATCTCATCAAGCACATCGCTGTGAGTCAGCCCACTTCCTGTACTTTTATAGCTAACGGACAAATGATTTCCCATATAGTCCGCACTTGTAAGGAAGGCTTCCGAAAGTTCATCCCGAACATAAGCAGAGGTAGGTGAATAATAAGTCGCAGCATCGGTACTGCTCATTGATTCCAAAGAAGCTTCCCCACCAATGGTATTACCAGGTTCAACACGATAATAATCGTTTGTATTGGTCTGCTTTATCATCACCATTGAACTGCCATTTGAGTTCTGCACCTTATCAAATATCAATCTGTCATCCAAATTGTAATACAGACTCGGATTGATGATATGAGGAATCGTATAATAAGAAAAACTCACTAGTTCCTGTTCAGGATTCCGTGCAGAGTAAATAGAGCTACAAAGCCATCGAGTAGTATAATCGCCACACTTCTCACGAGTTCCGCCAAAAGAGTAGCGTACACCATTTTCATCCGTTATCTCAACGTCTCCTCCCGAATACTCTATTCTGTCATTGTTGAGCGGAACTGTACGCATTGGACCAAAAGAATTCATTGCGAAAGCACTACCACCACCGTGTGGAAGCTTATAAGTAAATTTATCCGGTTGTGTATCGATCACATTATTCACTTTATCTTCGTAGTATTGGAAAGATTTCAATTCATCATTACCTGGCTCCGGATGGCGACTACGGTAAAACCATCCGCGATCAAAATCTTCATCTGCAACTCCTCTAATCTGCCGGCTTACTGATGGCTCCAGATTCAATGTCCAACCTGTTCCTGCGACACCACTACGTTCTTTAGGCCTGAGTCCGGCCGAATGATAGGAAAGACTGACAGGAATGGTCACTTCACCCGCCACTATCTCATAGAGCGGAATTGTAATATCAGGAATGCCTGTACAATGGCTAACCGGATAAAACTGATATTTTCCCATCTCAGTCACCGCAGGAGACACAGGAACAATGCGGGGAACATCAAGACTGATTCCATTTGATTGTCCCCGCATAGTAGTCGTAAACAGAGGAAGGCATGTCAATAATAATACCAAAGGCAGTCTCCTGATTTTCGTTTCGTTAATATGTAGATTTATCTTGTTCATATTATGTTGTTTTTAAATTAATAGTTTATTAAAAGTCAATAGATTAGTTATTGGCTAATTGTTGGTCGACAGCCTCCCGGAGGGTGACAAACGTCAACCCACCAGGAGTATATCTTACAAGCAAATGCCTCTCATTACAAGTTCATTGCATTAGCGCCTAAAACGCCTGCTACAGCCGAAGCCACTGCGATCACCACTTTCAGGATCATGTCCCATACTGATTTTTTGATTGCCATAGTTTTACACCTCCTTTCTGATCTTTATCGCCACAGAAGGGGCATGAAGTTTTAATATATAAAACTTTTTTTATGCCTCTCCACACATATTCCTGTGTCTGTGTTGAGATTGTTAACTTGAATAATTGATTATTCTTTTCTTATTCTCTTTGTGTATTCAATGTTCTCCGGGCCCGAAGTGCATTATTTTTTTATATTTCGAATAAGCACCGTTTCGTCTGAAGCATACGTTCTCCTGCTCATGGTGCCGTAAATGCCCCACAATCAAATTAATAGTCCTCATGTTTACTGGTAATTACTCGTTTAACTAATGGTCTATGAAAGTACAATTAGAAGTCTATGATCTAATTAGTTGTCTCTGGTTTCGTTTCCTGTTTCCAGCTTAGTCAAGTCGTTATTTTTTGTGTTTATTCATCAAAGCAGAACGGGTTATACAGTTGGATCCGGTGCTTCTCCGTCATCACCCCCACTTCCTCCACCGGGATTCGGATCGGGAGTCTCACCACCGGTAGTAACATTGTCCGCCAAATCGAAACGCATACATTTCACGCCAGTTACCATTGATCGGGTGGCAACCGTACGGTCCAGATTCTTGGTGGTACAAGGCTGAAAACGAACAGTCAGCGAAGCCTGTGAAGCAGACACTTCCTTAGCCGTTTCCACTCCTTTTCCCCCGGCTTTCATCACCACACGAAAGGTGCCGAATCCCTCAAGAGTCACACTTTGGGACGTTTGAAGATGCTGCGTCATGACGGTGACAAGATTGTCAATACAGTTTTTTACATCACCGGAAGACAGGGAAGAATACCCGGCTATCTCATCAGCGATTTGGGCGATGCCCACATTACCCGTGCGCACTACACGCGGATAGAATAGTTTTTTACCATCTTTGTTTTTCATACTGGACTGGTAAGGTCCATAAAGTACTGCCATAATTGTAATAGTTTTTATAGTTAATAAATCGTTTAGTTTTGTCCTTAAGCTTATTGACAAGACAAAGATATGGAGATCAATTCATATGGGCAACTATTTTTAGAGAAGTGTCTTAAACAAATTCTTAAATTCCCATATAACAATCTATAGAACAACATATTATCATAATATTTAGTTATTCAACACACTCAGTAGATAGCGTCCGGGAAGCTTAATTTTCCCACCACTGTCCCGCAAGGTACCAAGACCTTTCCATACCGGATTACCGATGACTCCAAAGTTACTTTTTCTGATTATAGCATATTGTTCTGAAGGAGAGATTCCATAAAGCCGCAGATTGTAAAGCAATCCGGTGTAATTCCGTTCCATACCATCCGCAGGTGGTTGAAGGCCATCTATAGCTTCATTGGTCCATTCTCTACGTTTACTGAGTCGGGAAGTATCAATCCTGGCGACAGCAACCGACTCGCAGACCGGACCTTTCGGTTGTAACATTCCGTTTTTTCCCTGTTCCGACAGTTCCCTTATCGAAAAAGATTCCTCCTTTTCCTCTCTCACCTCCCTATCTTTCCCTGGGGAAGTTGAAAGGGGGTATTCTACTCTATTCTCTGCTACGCTATGCTGTGCTATGCTATGTGTACCAGATGTCACATTTTCGTGGATAAATGTGACATTTTCTACTTCTTCCGCATTTCCGTTCACCTCCTCTAAAGGCTGCTTTTCGTCGGTATTTGCGCATAAATTCCCAACAAACTTATTCACATTATTTTCACTTTGCGACAATGAAAGTTCCTGATCACAATTTATCAGAGAATAATCAGGTTCAAGACACAAATTTTTTCTGCGTTTGGTACTAAAGCAATACTGCTGCTGTATTTCAGCAGAAGTAAGAATGCCATAGCGACTGAAAAGTCCGGTGTCGAACACTCCATATTCCACAGCAAGGGCAACGATACGTTTCACATCCTCACTGCTTTTCTCATAGAGATTGGAAGAGAGATCCTCGTAGAACAAATTATCGGCACGTACATAGTAACCTTCACCGGAGTAGATATACGAAAGAACTTCGATAAGTACGGAAAGAGCAGCATCGCCTTCACGTTTCATGATACGCCGCACCAGGCGGTTGTATATAAAGTCTGTGTTAAGAGGAAAATAATCCAGTCCCCGTTTTTTAATTCTTGGCATATATTACAAATTTAAGAGTTGAAAATTATCAATAAGAGGTATTCAGTATTTCCTCATCCAGTTGTTTTAACCGTTTGCGTTTTATACTTTCGGCTACGGTCCGGAGAGCATGAAGAATAAGTTCTTTCCTTATTTCAGGATCTCGCACTTGAGTAATGACCAGATAATCACTACGTTTATTCACATTTCGTGAATATTCATTCGTACGATAACTTTCCTGACTCCTTGTTTTTCGACAGGCTTTACAATAGCGATCCGGACATTGTTGTTGCTTGTTGAAGTAAAAAGCATCTAGGGGGAGTTCACGTTTACAGCAACTGCAGCAACGAGTAATAGTAGTTTCTAAGTCTTTCATAATTAATTCATTTATAAGTTTATAATTAGTTTAGCAATCCATTAGTTATTCAGAGGGAGAGCTCAAAGGCATCGGGATTGTCGGCAAGGGCTTGCCAACATACAGACAAGAGCTCGCCAACAGGTTGGCAAAGGCTTGCTGATACTTCAGAGAGCCCTTGACAACAGCCGGAAGCGCCTAGCTGACAGACACTGAAAATCTAAGTTGAAAACAGGCAAAAGTACGCCAATGACAGGTTTTCGTATTTTTTTCGCTTTTTCTCATGGTCGTTTTGTTTTTAATTCATATATTTGAAAATTATTAGCAGTATTCAGCGATACAAAGATAAACACGTTTTCATATAAAAAACAAATCATTTTAAACGTTAACGCTAAAAAAGTTTATAACTAGCTATAAATTAAGAGATAAGCATTCGATATATTTTTACATAAAACTAAAACATAAATAAAATGGATACATTTCTGGATGTTACGGGAATCGTAAAGCGTGCCAAACAGGCACTTAATTTCAAAAACGACAGTGAGTTAGCAAGCTACCTAGGCGTTTCACGCGCAACAGTATCTAACTGGGGCGCCAGAAACCGGATTGACTTTCATCTGCTGCTCAACAAAATGAGATACGTAGATCTCAATTGGCTGTTATTAGGAAAGGGCAGCCCCAAGCATCCGGCAAAATTCTGTGAAAGCGAACTGGCAAAAGGAGAAGTGCAGATCATTCACAATCCCAAAACGGTAGAAGCAATAGATGACCGGAGCGTGACACTATACGACATCACAGCAGCTGCTAACCTGAAAACAATGCTCACCAACAAGCAGCAATATACAGTAGGAAAGATACAGATCCCAAGCATTCCCCTATGTGACGGAGCGGTCTACATCAGTGGCGACAGCATGTATCCCATTCTGAAGTCGGGTGATATCATAGGATTTAAGGAGATTAATAGTTTCAATAACCTTATTTACGGCGAGATGTATCTCGTTTCGTTTACCATCGAAGGAGACGAGTATCTGGCAGTAAAGTATGTGAACCATTCAGATAGGGAAGGGTACCTCAAGCTGGTTAGCTACAATACGCACCACGACCCGATGGATATTCCATTCGACACCATCAACGCAATGGCAATTGTGAAATTCTCCATCCGCAGACACATGATGATGTAAAAACGGCACAGGCTAAACAAGCCTTTTCCACAGATTTCCTGTCACATTTCTTCCTGAAATCTGTGGAAAGCATTATCTTTGCACGTTGCAAACCGTATCTTTGCACATTGCAAGCAGTAAAATCATAAAATCACTCTATATCAATGGAAAAGAAATTCAAGAGAACCACCGTCACATCGGCACTGCCGTATGCGAACGGACCTGTACACATCGGTCACCTGGCCGGCGTATATGTACCGGCAGATATCTATGTGCGCTATCTGCGACTGAAGAAAGAAGATGTATTGTTTATCGGAGGTTCGGACGAACACGGAGTACCTATCACGATTCGTGCAAAGAAAGAAGGAGTCACTCCGCAGGATGTAGTAGACCGTTACCACTATCTGATCAAGAAATCGTTCGAAGAATTCGGTGTTTCGTTCGATGTATACAGCCGCACCACTTCGAAGACGCATCATGAGCTGGCTTCAGATTTCTTTAAGACGCTATACAACAAAGGAGAGTTTATCGAAAAAACATCCGAACAATACTATGACGAAGAAGCGAAAACATTCCTCGCCGACCGCTACATCACCGGTGAGTGTCCTCACTGCCATTCGGAAGGTGCCTACGGTGACCAATGCGAGAAATGCGGAACATCCCTGTCGCCCACCGATCTGATCAACCCGAAGAGCGCCATCAGCGGCAGCAAACCTGTGATGAAGGAGACCAAGCACTGGTATCTTCCCCTCGACAAACACGAAGCATGGTTGCGCCCATGGATTCTGGAAGACCAC
>OGEC01001570.1_pt1 | contig 10630 bp, 10 predicted proteins | sample 1570551 | NCBI WGS metagenome assembly OGEC01 (sample SAMEA2582127, study PRJEB24529) | metagenome | biome: Human gut stool | place: China | collected 2011 | reverse complement strand
ACTTTGTTGGCATGCAATTGACATAACCTGCGGAAATCCGTAACACCACCCACAAACGGCAGTTCATAAGTTAAACTCCGGTTTAATCCGGATTCTGAATGACCGGCTGAATCTGTTTGCCATTCAAAGCATACTCAATGGTCTCCGGCAGCAATTCCATTTTGGCGACCAGGGAATTTGGCTTACTCTTGCAGTTATCCTGCCCAAACGGAACAAAATACACATTTTTCGTATTCATAAGCATACCGATATTTTTAAAATTAGCTCCAAGTGCATCATTCGTGGAAATCGAGATCACAAGCGGCTTTCCATTTCTCATGTGTGCCTTGGCTGCCATAAGAACCGGTGTATCTGTGATCCCGTTGCAGAGTTTTGCCGCAGTATTTCCGGTACACGGTGCGATCACCATGATATCCAGAAAATTATTCGGTCCGATCGGCTCCGCTGCGCAGATAGTGCGTATTCCCTCATTCCCTGTGATATCACAGATCCCTTCCACATAATCTTTTGCGCTTCCAAACCTGGTATCACAGGTCTGTGCATTAAATGAAAAAATAGGAATCACATTTGCGCCAAGTTCTGTCAGCCTTTCTATTTCCTTTCTGGCTCTTGAAAACATACAGAAGGAACCTGTGATTCCAAGTCCGATATTACATTTTGAAAAATCCATTTTCCATACCTTCCTGCTCTATTTAAATCAAGAATCATTTCATTACCTATATTTTCTGTCACACATTTTCTGTAAAAACGAATCTATCTGTCTATGCTTTTTTGCTTTGCGGCAAAACGTTCCATGGATCGTTCAAGGATATATGCACTTTCTTTCGGCGCATATTTTCCCGGAATTCCAAGCACTAAATCTGCCCGGATGCCAAACTCTTTTGCACATGCAAAATCTGTTCCGCCAGGTTTTGAGGCAATATCCAGAATATAGGCATCACGCGGAAGTTCCTTGATGATCACCCGCGTCACAACCGGTGCCGGCACAGTATTTACAAGCATTGCCGCTCCCATTGCCTCCTCCGGTCCGAATGCAAAATCAACTGCATAAAATCCATCTTCTTTTGCCTGCTTTCTTACCTCGCGGCGTCTGGCAAGCACTGTCACCCTCGCTCCCAGTCCCCGGAGTTTCTTTGCGATCGCCTTTCCACAGTTTCCGTATCCGGTCACCAGAATTTTGGCACCTTCTATATTATAAGGACTGTGGTTGGTAAGTTCTGCGATCGCACCCTCTGCCGTTGCCACCGCATTTTCCTGTGTCACCACTTCATCCTCCATAAAATCAAGGTAACGGATTCCTCTCCTGTCCAAAAGTTCCCGCTGTTCTTCTGTAAAACATCCACCAAGCACCAGCGTATCATTTGCCAGATTTTTATTTAAAATTTCATTCAGCCGCTCCTGCTCTGGAACTTTGGTTACCGGGATCGGAAGCACCAGCATTGCCGCCCCGGCAAGAAATTTTTTTAATTTTAAAAGCTGTTCTTCTACTGTCTGACTGTTTCTGATGTCCAGGCAGCGCACACTCATCCCTTTTTTTGTCAGGATTTCTGCCAGATATACCTGACGCATATCGCTTATAAGAAGTATTGTTTGACCGTTCATATCCTTCACACCTACGCTCCCTTCATTTTATTATATGAAAGAAATGTTTCCCGGTTCCTTCCCATCTGATGTTTTGCAAAGTTGTCCTGCATATGGATTTTTCGTTCCTGCTTATATTTTTTATGCTTTTTATATTTTCTGAATATTTTGCAAAATTAATATAATTATTTTTATCTTTAAAAATTATTTTATATTTTTCTAATTTTATTATTGACATTTTCTCTTTTATCTGTTATAACTAAATTAACAAAAAACAAGAGAGAAAAAAATAAAGGAGGTACAGTCCACCAGAAACGTAACGAAATACCTAATAGAATATGAAAGACAGGAGGTACGGACCACCAGAAACATAACGATTTACCCAAAAGAATTTTAAAAGAATCGAGGTACAGTCCACCAAAACAGTAATTGCATTCGGTTTTACCTTCAAAAGATGAAATGAAAACATGACGATCCTAAGAAAGGAATCCTGAATTAGTATCAGATCAGAAACATTCTTATATGATACAATTCCAAATGTCATAAGAAAACAGGTTCAGAGATTGAAGAGAAAAGCGAAGAAGTCCAAAAGAGTTGTTTGAGAGTTTCATAAAAGAAATGATAGGCAATAAGAAAAATTGTTTAGAAATTTCAAAATGAAGCGGCAAACAGAACGAACAGTAGAAAAAAGAATAGCGAGGTATAGTCCCATGGACGAAATAGTTTAAAAGGCGGCATTGAAAGAAAAAAAATTTCGATGTCGCCTTTTTCATGTTTATTTTTTATTCATCATCTGACAGCTGATGCCACGGATTCTCTACATCCGGATCTGTCGGATCCCAGCCTTTATTCGGACTGTCTGTATCAATATGCGCTGCCTCAGGTTTTCCCAGTGGTCCCGGATCATCATCCTCATAAATTTCCACGGTTGTTCCCGATGGACAGTTATCTGCGATCCATTTTGCATCTTCCACCGTAAGCCGCACACATCCCATAGATGCCTGCTGTCCAAGTTTATTATATTTTTCTGTGCACAGGGCACTTTTTGATTTTTTATAGTATGGAACCGAATGAAACAAAACGCCTCCTGTGATCCGGGTTGCATACTGACCATATACTTTTCCGTACAGTTCCCGCCATAGATATTTGGTTGATAAATGAAATGTGCCGCGCGGTGTTGCATTGTACAATCCTGTGGAACAGATCATTGCCTTATACGGAACCGTATATTCGCCGTTTTCGTCTGAAGTATATACGGTAATGCAGTTTTGTCTGCGATTTACTTTTATGTAATATGGAAATTCCGCTTCATCTGAAGCAGACTGCTGCGAATCTTTTTCCTGCTGATTTTCGCCCTGCACTGTATCTTCCTGCCGAACATTCTCGTTCTTTCCTTCTCCTGGCACAATATCATCCTCACTCTGGCTTTCACCCTGTGTGATATCTTTCTCGGAATTTTCGCTCTGACTTTCGCCTTGCAGCATATCCTCTTCTAACATTACGTTTTCCGTGCTTTCATCCAGTTTCATCTCATCACTTCTGTATTCCTCAAAAATATAGCTGTCAGAATCACCTGTCACATACGCAAGCACCGGAAGATTCCATTCCATCCGAAGCGCCACAAACTCCAGCGCCGTCAATCCGCACATAAAAACAGTGGCTGCAATTGCGATAACGATTGCAGCCCTATTCTTCCATACTTTTTCAATTGTCTTACGAAAAGTAGTTTGTTTTTTCATTTATCCTATAACTGTGTGATAACAAAAATATCATAAATCGCCTTGATCGCATTCTCGAAATCTGCGTTGCTTACACCAATAATGATGTTTAACTCAGATGATCCCTGATCGATCATTTTTACATTGATGTTTGCATGTGCCAATGCAGAGAAAATTCTTCCTGCTGTTCCGCGTGTGGATTTCATACCACGGCCAACAACTGCAATGAGTGCAAGATCGCTCTCCAGCTCAATGCTATCCGGCTGCGCATATCTGTGGATAGCCGAAATGACAGCCTGCTCTTTTCCCTCAAACTCCGGCTGGTGTACAAAGATTGTCATTGTATCAATTCCGGATGGCATATGTTCAAATGAAATTCCATTATCTTCAAATGCAGATAACACTTTTCTGCCAAATCCAATCTCGGAGTTCATCATATCTTTATCAATGTTTACAGAAACGAAACCTTTTTTACCTGCGATACCGGTGATCGTATATTTTGACTGATGGCAGGTGCTCTCCACGATCCATGTTCCCTCATCTTCCGGTGCATTCGTATTACGGATATTGATCGGTATACCAGCTTTGCGCACAGGGAATACCGCATCCTCATGCAGTACGCCGGCTCCCATGTAGGAGAGCTCGCGGAGTTCACGGTAAGTGATCGTCTTGATCGGCTTTGGATTGTCGATGATCCTTGGATCTGCGATCAAAAATCCTGAGACATCGGTCCAGTTCTCATAACAGGTTGCCCGCACTGCCCGCGAAACGATAGATCCTGTGATATCAGACCCCCCACGCGAAAATGTTTTGATGGTTCCATCCTCTTTTGCGCCGTAAAATCCCGGAATGACCGCACGCTCTATTTTTGCAAGACGCTCAGACAGTACTTTATCTGTTTTCTCCGGCATAAAGTTGCCATCCTCATCAAAAAAGATCACTTCTGCCGCATCCACAAATTCATATCCAAGGTAGTTTGCCATAATGATACCATTCAGATACTCACCGCGGGACGCTGCATAATCAACACCTGCTTTATTTTTAAAATTCTCGGAGATTTTCTTAAATTCTTCCTCTAAAGAAAGTTTTAGGTTCAAACCATTAATAATTGTGTCATAACGGTCTTTGATTTTCATTAACATCACACGGAAATCTTCATCCTTTTCCACAAGGTCATAACATGCATACAGCATATCCGTTACCTTTGTGTCCTTAGAATTTCTTTTTCCCGGTGCACTAGGCACTACATATCTTCTCTCTTTGTCTGCATGGATAATCTTACCAACCTTTGCAAACTGTTCTGCACTTGCAAGAGAGCTTCCACCGAATTTCACAACTTTAATCATTTTTTCAAACTCCTTCGATTCTGTTTCTCTATTATCACCGGCCGATCACAGCCAGCCGTCACTTTCCTGATTGCAGTTTTTCTTTTTCCCGGTCAGGACTAACGACTATATCTTATCATAAATGCAAATTTCGTCAAACTATTTTTCTTAAAATAAAGCGGTTTTTCGGCTTTTCTGCGTTCTTACTTAGAATTATGTCAACCACTTATAATTTATGATTATGGCACTTAAAATCAGAAGTAATAATATGATTGTTACGATTTACCGCGCAAGAAGTCCACTTGTAAGAAAATCGGCGAGCTCGATCATATTCTGCTGTGATCTTAAGTAAATTTCAATATCTGTCTCATAATCGCCGTCCAGATATGCTTCCATCTGCTGACGTTCCATATCAAGATGATCGTAGAACATTTTTCTCAACTCTGTCTCGTTGTAGGCCGGTGTCTGTCTGCTCAAAAAGGATGCGATTTCCTCCGCATTGATATACCAGTTTTCCATAGCTGCTCCCGAAAAAGCCGGATCAGCCTTTAAGCCGGCTGCAACTTCATCGGTCAGACGCAAATGCTCCATAAAAAGTTTGCGGAATCTCTGCATTGCTGAAGCTGGATAATACTGAGCAAAAATCGCAAGAATCTCCTCTGCATTTTTGTACACGGCGTCTTTCCACGCATTCTGACCTGACAGGTTTTCAAAAAAACTGATGAGATAGAATTTTACAAGTGTAATATGATTGAGCCATGCCATGCGCATGCGCTGTCGCAGATCCACGCCCATGTTGTTTCCCGGCTGCGTTGTGGTTCCCGGGCGTGTTGCAGTTCCCGGCTGTGTCGTAGTTCCCGGGCGTGTTGCAGTTCCCGGCTGTGTCGTAGTTCCCGGGCGTGTTGTGCCTCCCGGCTGTGTCGTAGTTCCCGGGATAATGACAATTCCACCCACAGGAGTCTTAGTTGGTTTGTTCGTGTTCCCCTCGGATGGTTTGCTCTCATTCTCATCCACATATCCCTCTCCCGGGCAGATCGTCAGGCGCATTCCCGTCTGAAGATTGTATGGGTTCACCCCGGAATTGAGCAGGATAAGTTCGGTTACGGTTGTATGAAACTGTTTTGCAAGTTTGTACAGAGAGTCTCCTTCCTGTACACGATAACTGATTCGATTCTGACAATACATATTTTCTTCCATAAAAATATTTTCAGATTATTTTATGAAATTCTGCGGGTTTGGTTACCGAATTGGAATCACTTAATCATCCCACTCCTTATCGAATTCGACAATCGATCCTGTGGCTGCATCAACTTCATAGCTGTACTCATAGCCTCCAGCTTTAAATTCAATCTCATAAATAGACATGCCATCATCCCAATCCAGTTTTCCCTCCATCTCAAAAGCATTGGCACTTGCAACACCGGCATGGGATAAAGCAATCTCCTTGGCCTTTTCCAGTGAAATTTCACTTGTATTCTGACTGCTGCCTGCTTGTATTGCTGTAGGTGTACTATCTCCTTCAATGTCGTAGTCATAGCTTATGATACTTCCGTCAGATGCAGCAATCTCATAATCATACTCCTTGATGGTATTGCCGGAAGAAACAACAAACTCAATCTCAAAAACAGCACGTCCATCTTCATAGTCACTTTTTGCTTTTACAAAAGTCGCATCTGTAGCTTTTACCCCTGCATGATCCAGTGCAATCTCCTTGGCCTTTTCCAGTGAAATATTGCTGACAGCCTGGTTTTCTTCCGTCTGACTGTGCTCCGACTGCTCCCCGTGCTCTTCAACCGATACATTTGAAACAGCAGCGCCATCGTATTCTTTTTCAAATTTTACGATTTCACCGGTCATTGCGTTAACCTCACAGTCAAATTCGTAACTGCCCGAAATAAATTCTACATCATAGACCATGACTCCCTTATGCGTGTCCAGTCCAACTGTATAAAATGTCAGGTCGCTCTCAGATACACCCGCCTTTGCCAGTGCGATCTCTTTGGCCTTTGTCTCCCCGATATATCCCTTTTCACTGGCCGTTCCAACAACCTCAACATGGGTTTCTGCCCCTTCCTTCCCCAGCAGAATATTCAGTTCATTGATGGACAATGGAGCAAGTTCATCAAATGTGTGTAAAGAGTTTTTGCCGAGAATCTCCTGAATCAGTTGTGCCTTTCCGAGCGTAATCCCATATTGTTCTGCCATCTGCTGGAGCTCATCACTCTTTACAACCGTCTGACTCAATACAGCCCCTCTGAATGAATCGGTCTGAAGCAGTTTATTGACTTCGTCCGCCAGCCGTTCCTGCAATGCCATGCCCCGAACCGGATCATTATTGTCCACACTGATCAAAACGGAATTGGCCAGCTCATTGAGATAGCCGTTTTGAAGCATCGAACCGATTATGGCATTCACTGCAACATCAAGACTGCTGCCTGAGAAATCCATGTCACCGACAATGGTTCTGCCATCCTCGTTCAGCGGAATCACATCCAATATACGTTCCTTCTGATTGATTTTAATCTCCACGCTCGGGTTTACGTCCAGCGAAACCGTAGCATCTACCGTATGATTGACCTGATAATTCCTGACTCCCAATCCACCTCCAAGGATCAGGCACAAACCGGCAGCCAAACCTGCCATTCGAACTGCCCATGTTTTTTTCTTGTTTTCTGTCGTCATCAATATCACTCGTCCTTTCTGCTCATTGCAGTCGGAAAGAACAGCATCCAACACATCCGGTGCTGCGTGAGTACATGCCTGCCGGATCTTCTCATTCAATTCGTCATTTGTCATTGCTGCCACCTCCTATTGCAAATATTGTTTCAGCCTTTTTAAGGCTCGTGCATATTTTGAAAGTACCGTCGACAGCGGAAGTTCCATAATCCTGGCAATTTCCCTGTGTTTAAATCCGACCGCCGCATGAAGCATCACTATCTGCCGTTCCTCATCGGACAATTGTTCCATGCAGGTGACGAGAATACTTCTGTCCTCCATTGTGAGCATATCAGTATCCGGGATAGCAAGTTCCCAGCCTTCCTGCGATGTACATTCCGCTTTCTTGCGCTCCCTCATCCGCTGCAAACACAGATTTTTTGCAATGGTTATAATCCATGCCATCGGTTTTCCCCGGGAAACATAGCTTTCTGCTCCATTCCATACAGCAACGTAACAGTCATGGAGAACATCCTCTGCATCGTGGTGGTTTTTCAAAACCGAAAGGGCAAAACTGTAAACAGATGTGTGCGTAACCTGATACAGCTGCTCCAGGCACTTCTTGTCACCGTTGGAAATGCCGTAAAGCAGACTGTCCAAATCTGCATAGTCTGTTGATTGCTTAATGTCCGACGTCAAGGCAAAAAGTATCATCATTTCACTCCTTTCACTCTATTAATGCACAAATAGATGTTTTTATTGCACCGAATAAATTTTTTTGTAAGTTTTTCCATAATCCTTGCACATTTTCCCTGTTTTTGGAGAAATATATCTGACATAGTCACAGACAGACAGCAAATTTAATTTTATAACAAATTAGCATAAACCATAGCGGCAACAACAGTCAGAATACCGGAAACCGCAATGGAAAGGCTGCTCATTGCCCCCTCTATCTCGCCGAGTTCCATCGCTTTTGCAGTTCCTACAGCATGGGAGGCAGAACCAATTGCGATCCCTTTTGCGATAGGTTCTTCAATATGAAAAAGTTTTAATACCGCATCTGCTGTTATGTATCCAAAAATTCCTGTGATGATAATGACCGCAACAGTAATTGTCACATAGCCACCAAGTTCCTCAGAAACTCCCATTCCGATCGCTGTTGTGATAGATTTTGGAAGTAATGTAACATACTGCTGATGATCGAAACGGAAAAGCAAAGCCAGAACCAGAATACATGTCATGCTGGTAAATACCCCGGAAATAATTCCTGCTATGACAGCTTTCAGATTTTTCCTGAGTAACTCAAACTGCTCATACAGAGGAACTGCCAGACAGACAGTCGCCGGCGTCAACAGATAACTTATGTATTTTGCTCCTTCCTGATAATCTGCATAGTCTATATGAAACACCACCAGAAATACCATAACTGCAATTACAGAAATTAAAAGTGGATTAAATATTGCGATTTTTACTTTCTTTTTAAACCATAAACCAAACTCATAGGTCAACAGACTGACTACAACACCTAAGAAAACGGAATCTGTCAAAAATGATTTCATGTTCCTACTCCTCCTTTTTCTTTCCTTTACGGATCACAAACTGCGTGATGCTTCCGGAAACTCCCATGACGATCACCGTTGAGATCAGCGTAATGACAACCACCTGTATCCAGATCGGCTGCAGAGCTCCCCACGAATCAAGAAGTCCTACTCCGGCCGGCACAAACATCAATGGCATGATCTCGATCAGAAAATTACTTGTTTCTTTGATGTCTGACACCTTTAAAATTTTCAATTCCAATGCAAGGAAAAGAAGTACCATGCCATAAATACTCGCCGGTATGGATAGTGGTATGATATATTTTAAAAGTTCACCAAAAAAAGAAACGAACAGAATAATTAAAAGCTGTCTTACATATTTCATGATTTTTCTCCTTTGTTTTTATTCCGGTTTTGTATCATACCACTGCTTATTTTGAATCTCAATACCTATTTTTTATGTTTCTTTTTTAGTCCATCACAGGCTGGGTTATCCAACACCTTCCCATCTGCTGAAAATCTTGATCCATGACATGGACATTCCCATGTCTGTTCTTCTTTATTCCACTGAAGGACACATCCCATATGACTGCATCTTTTTCCGCCAATCCTTCCAATCCCCACAAGTGCATGACCCAGATTAGAAATTAACTGTGGTTTTAACATATTGCGTGATGGTGAAAAAACAGTAGAATATTCATTGTGTTTTTCCTGTACGAGGTCTGATAAGATCATTGCTGCCAGCATGGAACCTGTCATCCCCCATTTTCCAAATCCGGTTGCCACAAAAAGATCCGGTGTGTTTTTACTGTATGGACCGATGTATGGTCTTTTATCCAGAGACATGCAGTCCTGTGTTGCCCAGAAATAGCGTTCCTTTGCTTCCGGGAAATATTCCTTTGCGATATCGCGCAGTAAATCCCAGTTGCTTTTTTCCTTTCCAGACCTGTGACCGCCTCCGCCTATCAGCAGATAGTCTTCATAATTTCTCAAGGACAATCCGATATTATCTGCTTCAAGATACATACCCTTCAGATTTTTTCCATGCGCACAGGCAAGTACATAAGAACGATTCTGATATAACTTTAAATAATAGGAACCTCTCGTATTAATAAACGGAAAATGTGTCGCAATGATAATTTTCTCTGCTGCGACTGAACCTTTTTCTGTCAATGCAAAATACTCTGTCATCTCACGCACTTCAGAATGTTCATAGATTCTCAGATTTTTGCTGATCCCGGCGGCAAATTTGAGTGGCTGGAACTGCGCCTGCCGCGGAAACCGTATTGCTCCCTCCACTTCAAACGGTAACTCCGTGTCCTCCGTATAATCAGCCTGAAATCCAAGACTGCCCAATGCCTGTATTTCACTCTCTAACTTCCGACGCTCCCTGACCGAATACAGATAAGAATCTGTCTCTTCCATGTCACAGTCCAGAAAACGCCCCAGACTTTTATAATTTTCCACTGCTCTTAAATTTGCTTTCAGAAACAGTTCTGCACGCTCCTGTCCCATGGACTGTAATGATTTTTCGTAAATCAATCCGTGCTGCGCCGTAATTTTTGCAGTTGTATGCCCGGTCACACCCTGACAGATGCGGTCTTTTTCCAACAGACAGTAATCAACACCCGCCTGCTGTAAAAAATAGGCGCACAAAACACCCGCCATACCACCGCCAATGATCAAAACCTGTGTCCGGATGTCCTTTTCCAAAGTCGGAAACTCCGGCATTTCTATATTTTCCGTCCATAATGAACTCATAAATCCTCCTTGTTTTGCGAAGCAAAATGCGACTGCCCATGCAGGAGCAGAG
>OGEC01001560.1_pt1 | contig 10697 bp, 2 predicted proteins | sample 1570551 | NCBI WGS metagenome assembly OGEC01 (sample SAMEA2582127, study PRJEB24529) | metagenome | biome: Human gut stool | place: China | collected 2011 | reverse complement strand
GGTGCAGCTGGTTATGATATCAGCACAAAAGCAGCATCTACTGACACAAGCTCCACATGGAAAGCCACAGCATCTGCTGTATCCGTTGGCGATGTAGCTAATGATGTAACACGTCAAATTACATCTGTTGCAGCTGGTACAAATGATACTGATGCAGTAAATGTAGCACAACTTAAAAAGGTAGAAACTAAAATCTCTACTGTTGAGGCAGATGCTAAAAAACATACTACTGTAGTAGCAGGTGATAATACAACTGTTACACCTGGCACTAATGCTAATGGCGGTGCGGAATACAAAGTAGCTGTAAATAAAGACTTAGTAGAAATGAGCTCTGCTAACTTCGGCAAAGCAACTGATGACGTTCGTGCTCGTATCGATAAAGACAGTGCTCGCTTCTTTAACGGTAGCGAAAATATCGGTGTTACACCTAAAGGTATCCAAATCGAAAACACAGATACCTTAGAACAAGCGAAATTTGATAAATACGGTATGTATGCAAGTGAAGGCAGTACAACTGTTTACTTCAAAACAGATGGTATCAGCGCAGGCGATCAAATTATTAATAATGTGAAAGCTGGTGTGGCAGATACTGATGCGGTTAACGTATCTCAACTTAAACGCGTACAAGATCAAATCGCAGCATCCACTCAAGTTACAACTGTAACAGCTGGTGACCACATCAAGGTTACACCAACTGTAAATGGTAATACTCACGACTATAAAGTATCTCTTGCAGATGATATTGCTGGCCAAATTACAAATAACACAACAAATATCACTAAAAATACAAATGATATCAAAAATATCAAAGGTGATTTATCCAAGATGGATAAACGTGTTGATAAATCTGTAGCAGGTGCAGCAGCGTTGGCAGCATTGCATCCTCTTGATTTCGATCCAGATGCTAAATGGGACTTTGCTGCAGGCTATGGCCATTACCGCAGTGGTGATGCGGCAGCTATCGGCGCTTTCTACCGTCCTAACGAAGACGTACAACTTAGCGTGGGTTCTACTGTTGGCAGTGATGAAACAGTATTTAATGCTGGTTTATCTGTGAAAGTAGGGGCTCATAGCGGTGTATCTCGCTCTCGTGTAGCGATTGGTAAAGAAGTATTAGCTCTTAAGAAAACAGTAGCTGAACAAAATGCTCAAATTCAAAAATTGACTACATTGTTGAATGGTGTTGCTGGTACTAAGATGAAAGCCGATCACACAACATTGTTCCCAGATATCCCTACAAACCATTGGGCATATGAAGCGGTAAGCGATTTATCTCGTCGTGGTTTAGTAGAAGGCTATCCAGATGGCACATTCGGTGGTGACCGTATGTTAACACGTTATGAATTTGCTCAAATCGTATACCGTGCTATTCAAGACGGCGTAACAGTTAATGATCGTCTTGTAACAGAATTCAGCCCTGAAATGGCTTTGTTCCGTGTTGACACTGTAGCTAAAAATGCTAAAGGTGAACCAACAATTGAACGTGTTCGTGTTAATAAAAAATAAGGATACTATTAGTTTATAGTGTTCACACAACTTAATAAGTAGCTACTATGCATACCTCAACTCCACCCCGAGGTCGCATAGTAGTGAATATAAAAAGCGTAACTGATGAGACGGCAATCTTATCAGTTACGCTTTTATTATGTGCAGATATAAATATGAATCAATATATCAATCTATATCTGTATTTGTATTTAGATTTATATTTATATTTATATAAAGTTATATCTATTGTCTGAAGTATCCCAAAGCAGTGATATGTTGAATTGATTCGTCTAAATATTGTTCACTAGGCACCGTAAATGTTTCACCATTTCGAGTGCGTGTAATCGTTAGTGTTTCATCTAGAATTGCAATTAGCTCTGCTCGAGAGATTGGCTTTGCCATTTGCTTCATTACATATAGTAATCCTTCATCTACACTAGCGTCCTCTTGGTTAAACATATTACCTAACGTCATGTACTGCTTGCCATTACCTTCAATTAGTGTGGAAACATAATTAATAAATCGCTCAGGAATATAGCTCACATTTTCTACAAATGGTAAGCATTCATAACTCTCACCATATGCATTGAGGTGGTTGAGGATAGAGAGGTGGAATAGGCGCACATATAGCTTATTCATATCAAAGGTTTCGTTTGGATAATGTTCTTCTATATATTTTTGAATATCCTCTATAGTAAATAGTTGTTTTGTATTCATAAAATACTTGATAGTTTGATGTAAAGGATCTGTCCAACCATTTGGTGTACCAAGTCTATCCTCTGCAAGCCCGCAATAGTAAATGCTTTCAAGAATATCTTTCTCTACTGTTTCATTACGTACGATTGCATCTGCATTGCATTGTTTAGTTAATAAGGCCATGCGGAATTGTGTATCGTAAACAAAATCGTAGTATTGCTCTTTGGCCTTGTAATCATTATTAGAGAGGACCTTAATATTATCTACGATGCTGTCATCTAACCAAGTAATAAAAGATTTTTCTAATCGTGCATCACCTATATATACGCAGCCTTGATGCTCTGCACGCTCAATAAATTGAGCCACATAAACAGGATCATTAAAGGTTTCTAAATATTCATGGGCTACATAATAGTTATTAGATTGCAACACGCGATTGATATTATCGATTTTATAACCAGACTGTTTTTGAATTTCATCGTCCATCTTCATGGTTTCCGCAATTAGCTTTAGCACATTCTTTGTGTAAATCGTACGTTCTTGCAAGCTATCTTTTTTAGCCTGTGTTTCAGAATAGAGCATAATGTCGCGAATTTGTTCTAATCGTTTCCAACCAGGATATGTATTGTACGATACATAGGCGATACCGCGGTCTGATAAATTGCGATTACAAATGGATAAGATTTTATCTTTTACAATATCTGGCACCCAAGACCAGATACCATGGACGATGATGTAATCGAAGGTGCCGAAATCATCATCAATGTCCATAATATCCTTTTCTAGCAGTGTGATATTAGTGAGACCAATAGATTTGATTAACTCGTTACCATGCTTAATTTGGACAGGGGATAGGTCGATGCCTGTGAAAGTTGCTTCTGGATTGTACAGCGCTTGAGGAATGATATTACCACCACAAGAGGAACCAAGCTCGAGGACGCGGGCACCCTTAATTGGCGCTGGATTGAGACCGTATAGACGTGCCTTGGCAATTAACGAGTTGATAGCACAATTAGAAAATGCTTTTGATACATAAAGAAAATCATCGTAAGAGTCCTTCAATGCATCAATCTCTTCTTGATCCGTAGACTTTTGATGCGGTGGAGCACTAATTATTTGTTGTGATTCATTATGATTGTTTTCTTTATTTTCTTTATATACTTCATTAGAAGTGTTTTTTGATGGCTCTTTAGTTTGTGTATCCATAACGAGTCCTTTCTTGTTCTTTATGGGTAAATACCAACTTATATATTTATAACTATATTTATAACTATAACTATATTTATATCTCTATCTCTATCTCTATCTATATCTCTATCTCTATCTATATGAACTACCTGTTTATACAGTTTCTAAAATAGTTAGTATCATCTCCTATGGGATGACCCAATTATACCGCATTATGATTTAGTATATCATAATTTTTATCAAAATCGGCCGAAAAATTCATAGTTATTTCATTTGTGGGCTAATATGTGAAAAAAATATGAAAGTACCTTTAAAAGGTTGTGAAATTATTATATTCATATTTTTCTATGATCCATATTTTATAGATAATATATAAATAGATGCCAAAATCGAGAAAAATCAATGAGATTAAATCAATTAATCGTTTATTTATAACTTGGGTTAATGTAGTTATCGAAAAAAACTGTACTGCATAGAGAAAAATAGATTATATTTTATAAAATACGTATAAAACGCCAAAAAAATGAGTAAAAAAACACTCATATATTAAATTTTGTTTAACAAAATAAAGGTTCTGACAACAAACTTCGATGTTTATGATAAAAACATGAAGAAAACTATTTACAACATTTTCGATATATGATATTCTGTTCATGACACAAAATGAAAAAAATATGAAAGATACTCAGAAAGGCGTAAAGGTATGGGAAATTTAGGCTTTTTCTTCTTTTGTATTTAAATGATTTAATTATAAGGATTGTAATTGTGTCTAGTTAAGAAAGGGGTTCATAGTAATATGAATAAAATCTTTAAAGTTGTTTGGAGCAAAACTAAAGAGTGCTACGTAGTAGTTTCCGAAGTTGCAAAAAACAATGGTGGTAAGAAAAAAGCTCTTGCTAGTGTATTAGCTGGTTTGGCTATGGTAGGCGCTGGCACAGTTGGAACAGGTGTTCAGGCAGCTGATTCGAATTCAGCAACGACGATGAATTCATCCCAACAAATTAATGTTTGGGCTACAACAAATGAAAATAATGCTACAGCTCGTCAACCAGGTTCTGGTACTGCAAATGCTAATGATGTAAGACCGTCCCAATATGGTGATGAAATTAGCATTGCCGTTGGTGCAAAAAATGTTGTTAAAAGTACTGATACTTCTAATCAAGGTGGCGGCAGTTCTGTAGCTCTTGGTAACAAAAATACATTGAAGGGTAACCGTAATGTTGCTGTTGGTACTGGTAATAAAACTTATGGCGAAGATAGTATTGCCGTAGGTAGTAATGTAACAGTTGCTACAGGTCGTGGTATTGCGATTGGTAATGATTATAACAATGATCATACAATTGCATATGGTTCTGCTGAACCAAGTGAAACTGGTGTCACAGGCAATGCATTTGCACTTGCGATTGGTAATGGTGCACAAGCAGACGGTCGAGCTAATAGGGCTTCCGGTGGTATCGCTATTGGTCAAAATGTAAAGGCAACACATAATAATACAATTGCTGTTGGTGTTTCTACCACTGCATCTGGTAGTAATTCTACTGCAATTGGTAGCTCTGCCGAAGCTTCTGGTGCTTCTAGTGCCGCATACGGTACTCAATCTAATGCTAAAGGTGTAGGTGCAGCAGCAATTGGTCCGGGCGCTAAAACTGATGGTGATGGTGCAACTGCTTTAGGCCGAGCATCTTCTGCAAAGGCAGAAAGTGCAACTGCCCTTGGTCGTAATGCAGAGGCAACTATTGCAGGTGGCGTTGCTCTTGGTTTTGAATCCAAAACAACTGTTGCTGCAGGTGTACAAGGTTATAACCCAGCATCTGATCGTACAAATAAATATAGTACTCAAGCTGGTGCAGTTGGTACATCCACATTGGCAGCAGTTTCCATTGGCGAAGACTCTACAAAAACTCGTCAATTGACAGGTCTTGCTGCAGGTACTGCAGATACTGATGCTGTTAACGTAGCTCAATTGAAAAACGTTAACTTGAAATATGCTGGCGACACTGGTAATAGTGATGTATTGTTGAAAGATGGTACATTGAAGGTCAAAGGTGATACAAAACTTATTTCTACATCTGCTGATGCTACTGGAATTACAGTAACAGCTAAAGTAGGTGACAATATTACTACTAACACAGATGGTAAAGCAGTAGCTCCTACTACAAATGGCATCGCGACAACTGACAATGTAACTCAAGCAATCAATAACTCTGGTTGGAAAGTAACTTCCGCTAACAATGGTGGTACTACAAACGGTACAACTTCCGAAAAAGTGAGCCCTGGCGACACAGTTACTTTCAGCGCTGGTAAAAACATCGTATTAGACCAAGCTGGTAAACAATTCACATATTCCTTGAACAAGGACGTTGACTTGACTAACGGTGGTTCTTTAACAATTGGCGATACTAAAATCAACAACGGTGGCATGACTATCACTGGTGGTCCATCTGTAACTAAAACTGGTATCAACGCTGGTAACAAAAAAATCACTAATGTAGCTCCTGGTACAGATGATACTGATGCAGTTAACTACAGCCAAATTAAAGATTTAAGAACTGAAGTTAAAGCTGGTACTGGTGTAAGTGTAGCTAAAACTCAAGGTACTGATGGTCATGATATTTATACAGTAAGTGCTAATGGTGCTACTGGTAACACAGATCCTTCTAAAGTTGTAGCTGGTAAAAATACTACTGTAACAGGTGATGGTAAGGCAGCTACTCCTTACACAGTAAATGTAGAAGGTGACTTAACAGATATCTCTTCCATTACAAATGGTAACGGTTCTGGTAAAATCTCCTTCGCTGGTGATCAAGTTGTAAAAGTTGAAGGCAACAACCCTATTTCCTTAGATGGTAAAGGTGGCTATGTAACTGGCTTACAAAATAAAGATTGGAATATTACTAACCCAACTGTTGTTTCCGGTCGTGCAGCGACTGAAGACCAATTGAAAAAAGTAAGCGATGGCTTCAACAACACAGTTAAATTAGCTGGTAACACTGGCAACACAGATACTCAAAAATTAAACCAAGATGGTGGTTTGAGCTTCGGCGTAGTTGGTGCTAACAACGGTCAATACATCAAAACAACTGCTTCTGGTACAGATGTAGTAGCTGACTTGTCCGATGACGCAAAAGCTAAATTAAACCATAAAGTAGAGGTTCAAGGTGTAGGCACTAATGTTCATGTAACAGAAGATACAACTCAAGCTGGCAAAACTATTTACAAAGTCGCTGTTGATGCTGCAACTCCAGCTGGTGCTTCTTCTACTGAAAGTGTAGTTAAAAAAGCAGCTACAGCTGGTGATACTAACATTGCTGATGTTACTGTTGGTAATGGTAAAAACTCTGGCGCTCCAGATGCTCAATACGAAGTTAATGTTTCCCGTAATGCTGTTAAAGATGCAGCTCGTGAAGCAGTAACAGTAAATAATGGTGGTAATACTGATAGCCCTATCACTGTAACTCCTACAGATGATGCTGCTAACCACAACACTTCTTATGCTGTAACATTCGATGGCGCTAAAGCAGCTAAAGTAATTCCTTTGACTTACAAAGCTAATGGTGCTAACAATCAAACAGTTACATTAGAAAAAGGTTTAAACTTCACTAATGGTTCCAACACAACAGCTTCTGTAGACGCTGATGGCGTAGTTAAATACGACTTGAACAAAGACGTTGATTTGACTAAAAACGGTTCCTTAACAATTGGTGATACTAAAGTTAACAACGATGGCGTAACTATCACTGGTGGCCCATCTGTAACTAAAACTGGTATCGACGCTGGCAATAAGAAAATTACTAATCTAGCTCCTGCTACTGATGGTACTGATGCAGTTAACTACAATCAATTGAAAGCTGCACGTACAATCGTTACATCTTCTGACGGTTCTGTAACAGTAACACCTGGTACAAATGGTGATGCATTAACTTATGACTTGAAAGTTAATAATACTGGTGGTACTACTGCTTCCACTTGGAACATCAAATCCTCTGCAGATACAGCTAATGGTGGTGCTACTGCAACAGGTCATGAAGCAGCAGCTAAAACTATTGAAAACACTAAAACAGTAGAAATGATTGCTGGTAAAAACTTAACAGTTAAACAAACTAGCGATACTGATGGTGCTAAAGTTGAATACGCATTGGCAAAAGACCTTAAAGATCTTGACAGTGTAACAACTGGTAAAACAATCACTAAAGAAATTACATTGAAAGATCCTAGTGGTACTGGCGAAACTGTAATCAAGAAAGATGGCGACCGCATTACATACACTAATGACGGTGGCAATACTGTGAATAAAGTAGCTAACCTTGCTGATGAAAAACACATCACTAAGGGTGACTACAATGTTGATGCTAACGGCGATGTTACTATGACATACACGAATGGTAATGGTGACTTAGTACCAAATGAAAAAGCTGTTATTAAAGGTGTAGCTAAAAACGATCTTTCCAACATCAATAATGATGGTAAGAAAGTAATCACTGGTCTTGGTTCTAAAGTTGAAGCTGGTGACAATGTAACTGTTACTGATGCAACTGATGCAACTACAGGTCAAAAAACTTACACTGTAAATGCTAAATTAGCAAAAATTGAAAACGGTAAAAATACTACTAAGACTGGTACTGGTACAGACGCTGATCCATACAAAATCAACGTTGAAGGTGACTTAGCAGATATCAACTCCATAACAAATGGCGCAGGTTCTGGCAAACTCACATTCGGTCCTAACGAAACAGTAACAGTTGGTGGTACTAACCCTATCACATTGAATGCTAAAACTGGCAACATCGGTGGTTTGACTAACAAAACATTCGATCCTAACAATATCGTATCCGGTCAAGCAGCTACAGAAGATCAATTGAAATCTGCACATGATTCCTTGAAAGCTTCTGAATTGCACATCGCTCCTACAGCAGTTAAAGCTGGTAGCACTGAAGTTAAAGGCGGTGTAGTTGACGGTACTGAAAACGTATACAAATACGATGCAGCTACTAAGAAAGTTACATTGACTTACAACGATGGCAACGGTAAAGCTGTAACTGATACTAAAGCAGTTATCGACTTCTCCGACTTGAACATCCCAGCAGCAACAACTCCTTACAGCTTCAAAACAAATGCAACTGGTAACCTTGAAGACGGTTCCAATGCAGCTGAAACTGAAGTAGCAAGCGGTAAAACTGTAAACTTCGGCGCAGGCAAAAACTTGACTGTAAAACAAGAAATCGGTACTGATGGTAACCAAACATACACTTATGCATTGAACAAAGACTTAACTAACCTTGATAAAGTAGTTGTTAATGGTAAAGATGGTGTTAACGGTACAGATGGTGTAACAATCACTGGTCCTCAAGGCGCAGCAGGTACAGATGGTAATAACGGTAAAGTTGGTATCTCTGGTAAAGACGGTAAAGATGCAGTATCTATCTCCGGTAAAGATGGCGTAGGTCACATTGGTTTGACTGGTCCTGCTGGTCAAGATGGTAAAAATGCAACTGCTGACATCACTGTAAAAGATGGTGTTCCAGGCGTTGACGGCCAACCTGGTGAAACTATGACTCGTATCGTATACCAAGACAAAGACGGTAACGAACATGAAGTAGCAACTCACGATGATGGTATGAAGTTCGCTGGTGACGACGGTCAAGATAACCAAGATACAAATGCACAAGTTATTAAGAAACATCTTAATAAGGTTGTAGATATCGTTGGTGGTGCAGATAAAACTAAGTTGACTTCTACTGATAACATCGGTGTTAACAATGTTGGTGGCAAATTGAAAGTTCAATTGGCTAAAAATGTTGACTTGGATGCTGATGGTTCCTTGACTACTGGCGCTACAAAAGTTGATAACAATGGTGTTACAATCACTGCTCCTGCAGGTGGTACTACTACTGATGTTAAATTGACTAAAGATGGCTTAGATAATGGCGGTAACAAAATTGTTAACGTTAAAGATGGCGATGTAAGTGCTACATCCACTGATGCTGTTAACGGTTCCCAATTACATGCAGTAAAAGCAGCTGAACGCCATATCAAACCTGATACTTATGCAGTGGATGGCAATGGTAAAGTAACCATGAAATACGTTGATGGTGATAATCAAGACGTTACTGGTGAAGCCGTTATCACAGGCATTGCTAAACAAGATCTTTCCAACATTAATGATGCTGGTAAGAAAGTTATCACTGGCCTTGGTACAATCGTAAAAGCTGGCGACAATGTCAATGTATCTGAAAGCTCTGATGCAACAACAGGTCAAAAAACATATACAGTTAATGCTGTAACACCTGCTGTTTACACAAAAGCTGACGGCACAAAAGTTGTTAAACGTCCTAATGGTACTTTCACAACAAACCTTGATGGTTCTGCTGGTAACGACGTAGATGGAGCTGATGTTATTACTTCCTTCATGGATGGTAATGGTAACACAACTGGCGGTAACATGGTTATCAACAATGTGGGCTCTGCTATTGATAAGACTGGTACATCCACAGGCGATGCATTCTTGACTAAGTTAAATACAGCAGCGACTAACACACCAAATGCAGCTGTAAACGTAAAAGACCTTAAGAATACATCCGATGCATTGGTTGACAAAGGTTTGAAATTCACTGGTAACAACACGGGAACCGAAAATGCGCATAAACTTGGTTCTCTTGTAAAAGTTCAAGGTGAAGGCCTTACTGCAACAGATGTTCCAACCTTCGCATCTGCAGCTGGTAACATCGCTGTAGTAGCTAACGGTACAGATACATTGGAACTCAAGTTGAACAAAAACTTGAAGGGTATTAATTCTGTAAACAACGGCAGCACATCCATCCTATTGAATGACGCTCCAAATACTACAACTCCTGCTGTAACTATTAAGGGCGGTAACTTGTCCTTGGGTGATGGTACAACTAACAATAAGATTGTGAACCTAGCTCCTGGTACAGATGACAACGATGCTGTTAATGTAAAACAATTGAAAGCGGCTAAGACAGTTGTTGCAGCTGGTTCCAACGTAACTGTTAATAAGACCACAGGATCTAATGGTGAAGATGTTTACACTGTAAGCGCTACTGGTGGTGGCACTACAACTGCTTCTTCTTGGAATGTAAAATCCACAGGTAATAGAGATTCTGCATCTGAAACTACTGCTAAGACCATTTCCAATGGTAATACTGTTGAAATGGCTGCAGGTAAGAACCTCACTGTAAAACAAACATCTGATGCTAATGGCGCTAAGGTTGAATTTGCCTTAAATAAAGACTTGTCCAACCTCGACAAAGTTGTTGTTAATGGTAAAGATGGTGTTAACGGTACAGATGGTGTAACAATCACTGGTC
>OGEC01001557.1_pt1 | contig 10708 bp, 6 predicted proteins | sample 1570551 | NCBI WGS metagenome assembly OGEC01 (sample SAMEA2582127, study PRJEB24529) | metagenome | biome: Human gut stool | place: China | collected 2011 | reverse complement strand
TCTACTGGGGTATCTCCAGTGGCTCTGCCTCCGCTTACTCTGAAAACCTCGCTACCCTTGAAGAAGTAGAAGCACTGCTTTCACAAGTACGAGTTAAATAGTTTTATATTTTATGTGCATCAAGGAGTACACATATGAAAATCACTGATTTATTAAAACCGCAATCTATCCTGCTGAATGCAGATCCTGTCACAAAGGCTGACGCCATTTACACCTTAGGTGAATTGATGGACAAAGGCGGCCACTTGACAGACAAGGCAGAATATTTAAAAGCAGTGTTCGCTCGTGAAGAGTCTGGTTCTACAGGTCTTGGCGACGGTATTGCCACACCACATGCTAAATCTGCAGGCGTAAAAGAAGCGGGCCTCGCCGCTATGGTTGTACCTAATGGAGTAGACTTTGAAGCATTAGATGGTCAGCCTTCCCGCCTATTCTTCATGATTGCGGCTCCAGAGGGCGCCGCTGACACTCATGTAGAGGTATTGAGCAAACTAGCAACTATGGTGATTGACCCAGACTTCAAAGAAGCCCTAATTCAAGCGGCTACTGTTGATCGATTCTTAGAGCTCATTACAGCTAAAGAAGAAGGAAACTTTGACCCATCTGTAGAAGGATATATCAAACCAGCAGAGGGTCAAAAAGCAACCAGCATTACCGATGCTATCGAAGCAAAGGCTACAGAAGCAATTGAAAAGGTAGCACCTAAGATTTCTGTAGATAACCCGCATTATGATGTACTTGCTGTTACTGGTTGCCCTACAGGCATTGCGCATACCTATATGGCTGCTGAATCTTTAGAGCGCAAGGCTAAAGAAATGGGTGTTTCCTTAAAAGTAGAAAAGAACGGTGCATCTGGTGTTAAAGACGCGCTTACAGCAGAAGAAATCGAGCACGCTAAATGCATTATCGTAGCTTCTGACCGTCAAGTAGAGATGGCACGCTTTGATGGCAAACCTATGATTCAAACTAAGGTTGCGAACGGCATCAATAAAGCGGAAGAGTTATTGCGTGAAGCTATGGCTGGTACAGCACCTGTATACCATGCTTCCCCATCTGACAAAAATGGTGCAGTGGCTGCATTCGATGCGGCAGATAACTTTGGTCGTCAAATCTACAAACATTTGATGAATGGTGTCTCCCACATGTTGCCATTCGTTATCGGTGGCGGTATCTTAATTGCCCTTGCCTTTTTATTCGATGTATTCGACCCAGCAAATCCTAAAAACTTTGGTTCCGGTACGCCTCTTGCGGCCTTCCTAATGCAAATCGGTGGCGCTTCCTTTGGTTTCATGTTACCCGTATTAGCGGGTTACATCGCTATGAGTATTGCGGACCGTCCAGGTCTTGTAGCTGGTTTTGTTGGAGGCTTATTAGCTAATCAAGGTGGCTCTGGTTTCCTAGGTGCATTGATTGCCGGTTTCGCAGCAGGTTATTTGGTATTATTAGTTAAAAAATTAGTATCTGGTTTGCCTCAAGCCTTAGAAGGTACAAAACCAGTTCTCTTCTACCCTGTGCTTGGCGTATTATTCATCGGTATCGCTATTACCTTTATCATCAATCCTCCTGTATCCGCACTTAACCACTGGTTGATGAACTCCTTGCAATCCATGGGCACAACGAGCCGCGTATTGTTAGGACTTATCTTTGGTGCTATGATGTCCGTTGACATGGGCGGCCCTGTAAACAAAGCGGCTTATGTTATCGGTACTGGTGCTCTTGCAACTGGCGAATACGGTATTATGGCGGCTGTCATGGCAGGCGGTATGGTTCCTCCATTGGCAATTGCTCTTTGTACTACATTCTTCCCTAGCCGCTTCACAGAGGCTGAACGTAAATCTGGTATCACAAACTACATCATGGGGCTTTCCTTCATCACAGAAGGTGCCATCCCATTTGCAGCAGCCGATCCAGTTCGCGTATTACCAGCTTGTATTATCGGTGCTGGTACAGCCGGTGCGTTATCTATGTTCTTCGAATGCACACTACGCGCTCCACACGGCGGCATTTTTGTAGTACCAACAATTGGTAATCCACTACTATACCTTGCGTCCATTGCAATCGGTTCCGTCGTGGCTTGCTTCATCTTAGCACTTGTAAAACCAAGCTTAAAAAATAGTATCACTAAATAGACCATTAAAATTAATCTTCAATTATAACTTATATATGATTGATTGATGGCTGATAATTATTGATTGTTTATGATGAGTTTCGACGATTAGCGGTTAGTAACTAATAGTTAACATTTAGCGACTAATTGATTAATGACTCTTATCGATCGTGAAAGCTGGTGTCACACCAGTAGATATAGTAAAAGGACTAGAATATACGTATTCTGAACTGACCTAAAATTGGACACAATTTTGGAACAACAATTCAGAAGTATACGTGATCTAGTCCTTTTCTTATATTCAAAAATAATTAATATTATTTTATATTTTATAATCTAGACTACTTTCAAAAGTGGAAGCAAGTCCTCAAAATTGTACAATTACATCGATTTATGTTAAACTATATAAATATTAATTAACTTTAAAATTATAAATTATTATTAGAAATCTAGTTCGGAGAGCTAATTCATGAAATCATCCAAAAATTGTAAGGTTACTGCTGCATTTCTTGCCGCAGCTGCGCTGGGTGGTGTTGCCCATGCAGAGCCTATACTTAACATGAATGATTTAGTAGGTACGAGTACCAGTGCTGAATCAACGACACAGAGTCCTACAAGTGTAGTAACTCCAGTCGTGAAACCAATGGCAACTCAGCCAGTCTTACCAACTACACCACAACCGGCTACCATTGTACAACAACAAACACCAGCGATGGCACAACCTCAACCATCCTACGTGATGCAACCAGCAACGGTTAGCCCTGTACAAACTCAACAAGTTACACCATTGCAAGCAGTACCGCAACAAGTAGTACCAATGCAATCTCAACAACAGGTTCAAACTCAACCTCAGTATGTTGTCAATAAAGATACAAAAACTGTCATGGAGCCTACATTAGCAATGCACAGTTTGATAAATGTACAACGAAAAACTGAACCTGTTACTGTAGAGAAACCAGTGGATGGTAAGCAACAAGTACAAACTACACAAGTACAGCGTACGCCTGTTGTTATTCAACAAGAATCCATAGCTCCATTAACTGTATCAAATACTACAGTAACAAAAGCCGTAGTAGCAAAACAGAGGCTTACGATTCGAGATATTCAACGAGCTGAGCGTGAGCGTCTAGCTCAACTAGCCGCTGAAGAAGCATCTCAACAAGAAAATTTATCTCAAGCTGATCAACAACAACTTGCTCAAAAGCAAGCTGAAGCACAACGGCAAGCAGCTTTGCAGGCGGAACAAGAACGTGTGGTAGCTCAACAAGCAGAGGCTCAACGCCAAGCAGCTTTACGTGCTGAGCAGGAACGTATTGCGGCCCAACAAGCTGAGCAAGCGCGTATTGCAGAAGAACGTCGTCAAGCGGCAGAGCTGGAACGCATTCGTATCCAAGAGGAACAACGCCGTATTGCTGAGCAACAAGCAGAGCAAGAACGTATTGCGGCTCAACAAGCTGAGGCTCAACGTCAAGTGGCTATTAAAGCAGAACAAGAACGTATCGCCGCTCAACAAGCAGAAGCGCAACGCCAAGCCGCTATTAAAGCTGAACAAGAACGTATCGCCGCTCAGCAAGCCGAAGCGCAACGCCAAGCAGCTATTAAAGCAGAACAAGAACGTATAGCGGCTCAGCAAGCCGAAGCACAACGCCAAGCCGCTATTAGAGCGGAACAAGAACGTATTGCGGCTCAACAAGTCGAGGCTCAACGTCAAGCGGCTATTAAAGCAGAACAAGAACATATTGCAGCTCAACAAGCAGAAGCGCAACGCCAAGCCGCTATTAAAGCGGAACAAGAACGTATCGCCGCTCAACAAGCTGAGGCTCAACGCCAAGCCGCTATTAGAGCGGAACAAGAGCGTATTGCCGCTCAGCAAGCCGAAGCTCAACGCCAAACGGCTTTAAAAGCTGAACGTGAGCGTATCCTCGCTCAACAGGCTGAAGAAGAACGCTTAGCGGCTGAAGAAGCAGCTCGCCAACGTGCTGAAGCTGCCGCTAAAGCTGAAGCAGAACGGCAAGCAGCTATTAAAGCAGAACAAGAACGTATGGCAGCTCAACAAGCTGAGGCTCAACGGCAAGCCGCTTTAAAAGCTGAACAAGAGCGTATCGCGGCCGAGAAAGCTAAAGCTGAACGCGAAGCTGCTATAAAAGCGGAACAAGAACGTATTGCTGCTAAACAAGCGGAACTTGCAAGACAAGCTGCGATCCAAGAAGAACAAGAACGTTTAGCTGCTGAACAACTAGCAAAAGAAGAAGCGGCAGCTGCAGCTAAAGCTCAGGCTGAAGCAGAGGCAAAAGCTAAAGCAGAAGCAGATGCTGCTGCTAAAGCGCAAGCTGAAGCAGAGGCAAAAGCTAAAGCAGAAGCAGAAGCAGACGCTGCTGCTAAAGCTCAGGCTGAAGCCGAGGCTAAGGCTAAAGCTCAATCTGAAGCCGAAGCAAAAGCTAAATCTGACGCAGAGACTAAACAGGTTCAAGAAAGTAAATTACCGCAATCTTATGTAAACGCTCGTAATGAAGCTTCCACAAAGGGCTCTACTGTTACAGAAGAGAAAAATATTCTCTCCCAACCAATTGAACCCCCATTGCAAGCTGATGCGTCTGCAAAGATTAGTCTTGCTTTCGACGCGAAAAATTATGAATCCATGTCTACCACAGTAGATAATAAGGAAATTAAATATCGCGCCTTCGAGTATATCCCTTACGTGGCTAATCCAATCGACATAGATCAGCAATACATAAACATTTATGTACCAGAGGAATATTTCAACAACGGCACAATCAATGGTTACAACACCCAAACAGCCCCTATCTTCATGCCAAATGCAGTAGGTGGTTACATGCCGAGCCAGGCTATGACGCCTAAGATGGAAAATGGAAAACCTAACAGTGTTCTTTACGCATTATCCCGTGGTTATGTAGTAGCTTCCCCATCTACTCGTGGTCGTACCAATAAAGCTTCCGATGGCAACTTCATCGGTAAGGCCCCGGCAGTAATCGTTGACTTACAAGCGGCTACAGCTTACTTACACGCTAACGATTCCGCTATGCCAGGTAATGCAAACCGCATTATCACAAATGGTACAAGTGCAGGCGGTGGTGTATCCTTATTACAAGGTGCAACTGGTAATAGTTCCGACTTCCAACCATATTTACAAGCATTAGGTGCAGCTACAGCGGCAACTAATGTATACGCAGTATCTGCGTATGCCCCTATCACTAACCTTGATGCGGCTGATATGGCTTACGAATGGAGCTATAATGGTATCACATCTTTTAACAAAGTAACTATGGGCCAAGGCGAATTACCACAAGCTAATGTAGGTGGCAACTCTGCTCCACCACAACGCACGATGCAACGTGTAAACTTGAATGCAGACGATCTATCATACTCTAAAATGCTCAGCGAACACTTCCCTGATTACGTAAATAACTTACAATTACGTGACTCTCTAGGTCGTGTACTAAAACTTGACAAGAACGGTAACGGTACTTTCAAAAATTATGTAAAAGAATTTATCGTTGCTGCCGCTAATAAAGCAGCAGCTAAAGGTACTGATTTATCTAAGCATACATACCTTGTACGAGATAATAAAACAGGAACTATCAAAGACATTAACTGGGAAGCATATAACCACTTTATAAGTCGCTCAAAAGCGCCTGGTGCCTTTGACTCTCGTGCTAATGATACTGGTGAAAATAATCTATTTGGTACAAGTACTACAGATAATAATCACTTTACCATTACTGCTGCATTACACGATTCAACAGCTAACCAAGATGTATACGTAGAAAATGCTAAGATCGTTACTATGATGAACCCAATGAACTATCTTGGTTCTCCTGCTGCGACAAATGCACGATTCTATCGTATCCGTTACGGCACAGCCGATAGTAATACATCTGTCGCCATTCCTTTAATCGTAGGTACACGTGCTCAAAACCTCGGGTACAGAGTAGATATGGCAACACCATTTGATGTAGATCACTCTGGTGACTACGATTTAGAAGAATTATTCAACTGGATGGATAATATCGTTAAAAACGGTAGATAATCACAATTAAATACATACCAAAATACTAAAGGAGCTACCTAGTAGCTCCTTTTTCATATACAATTATAAATTTTCTTGTGTTTTCAATTATAAATGTTATTGTGAAAGTCCCTCTTCGACTATGAATAATCTGCACCATTATTTAATCAGTACATCACCCTATTATAATAATAAAAGAATTCAATCAAAAAAGGATGCCCCCTGTAAAATACAGGGGGCATCTATGTGTTTGAGCCAGGTAAAAGCAATTATTATGCTTTCACCATGATAGGCGATTAAACTTCAGGGAACAATGCTGTAGATAAGTAGCGTTCGCCTGTATCAGGGAGAATTACTACAATATTTTTGCCTTTATTTTCAGGGCGTTTTGCCAATTCTTGAGCCGCCCAAAGCGCAGCACCAGAGGAAATACCTACCAATACGCCTTCTGTGTGACCGAAAGCTTGAGATGTAGCAAAAGCATCCTCGTTAGAAACTTGGATTACTTCATCGTAAATGTTAGTATCCAATGTATCTGGAATGAAGCCAGCACCTAAGCCTTGGATTTTATGAGGGCCTGGTTTACCATTAGACAATACAGGAGAATCTGCTGGTTCTACAGCAACCACATGTACATTAGGGTTTTGTTCTTTCAAGTAGCGACCTGCACCTGTCAACGTACCGCCTGTACCAACACCAGATACGTAGATATCTACGGTACCATCAGTATCTTGCCAGATTTCAGGGCCAGTTGTTCTGTAGTGAATTGCAGGATTAGCTTGATTTACGAACTGACCTGCTTCAATAGCACCAGCTGTAGCCGTTACGATTTCCTTAGCTTTTGCAATAGCGCCTTTCATACCAAGAGAACCGTCAGTCAATACGAGCTGAGCACCATAACCAAGCATTAATTTACGGCGTTCAATGGACATCGTTTCAGGCATTACGATTACAACTTTATAGCCAAGCGCAGCACCTACAGCAGATAGGCCAATACCAGTATTACCAGATGTAGCTTCTACAATTGTACCGCCTGGTTGTAATTCACCAGATTCAACTGCAGCTTGAATGATTGCTGCTGCGATACGGTCTTTTACGGAACCGCCTGGGTTGAAGTATTCCAATTTTGCGAAAATATTAGCGTTTGCACCATATTTTTTACCAAAACGTGTAGCAGCTAATAATGGTGTTTTACCAATTAATTCAACAAAAGATTTTGCAATTTTAGACATAGTGGTCACTCCTTATTAAATAGAACCATCCCAATTATCATATTTTGTATCAAGTTTAGCGTAAGTCCCATCAATTACATCTTGTAGGGTTACGTTTTCTAAATAATCATGAATATAGTTTTGTAAGCCTGCCCAGAAACCAACGGTGCGTTCGTTGATTACTGTATCAGTACTCACCCCTTCATCAAGGGTAGATATGATAGCCATCGATTCCTCAGTAGCAAGCAATATTTCAATAATTGTGTACTCCTTAGGGCTTTTAGACAATCGATATCCGCCGTATTTACCGCGGATACTATCCACTAGGTTAGCAGCGCCTAAACGAGCTACGATACCTTCTAGGTATTTTTCAGATATGCCTTGTCGTTCTGCCACAGATCGCAAGGAAACTGGTTTATCTTGCCCTTGCTCTGCCAAATCGATGAGAACCATCAATGCATAACGACCTTTTGTGGAAATCCTCATATATCTTGCCTTTCTTTGTAAACGTTAGTGTTAAACACACCCATATTAAAAAGTGCTTATATTATATTTATAAAGCTATTTATAAAACCTTTCATATTAATAGGAATTAATTTCATTATAGACCACTCACTATAAAAATGCAAGAACTTATTTCCTACTTTTATAAAGGGATATTAACAACACAAAAGGACCAGCCCGAAGACCAGTCCTTTTGCGTATAGTTTGTAGTTTGTTATATGAGGTTTACCATGATGAATTGGAGAGGGTTCATCTGGTATTGGGACTTACCGTATCGTCAGGAAAACGATGCGCGCCCGTGTTTATGTCATTTGAGGAGTTATCTAGATTACTCTAGCATTTAAGTATAAGTTTCTTAATTATATTTTACCTACAAGATCAAGACCTGGTTTCAAAGTGTCTTTACCTGGCTTCCAACGTGCAGGGCACACTTGATCGCCATGTTTAGCTACGAATTGAGCAGCTTGTACTTTGCGAACCAATTCTTCAGCGGAACGGCCGATACCCATATCATGAATTTCTGCTGTACGCACGAAGCCTTCTGGATCTACTACGAATGTACCACGGTAAGCCATAGCAGATTCTTCTTGGAATACATCGAAGAAGTCAGCCAATTCATGTTTTTTGTCAGCTAACATGTAGTACTCGATTTTATTGATGCTTGGAGAAGCATCAGACCATGCTTTGTGAACGAATTCGGAGTCACAAGATACGGAGTAAACTTCGCAACCCAATTCTTTCAACTCTGCATAAGAGTTTTGTACGTCTTCCAACTCAGTAGGGCATACGAATGTGAAGTCTGCTGGATAGAATACGAATACAGACCATTTACCCAACACGTCTGCAGTGCTAACTTTTACCAATTCAGGTTTTTTGAAAGCATCAAGTGTAAATTCAGGAAGTTGTTTACCAATAATAGACATGTTATGTCCTCCTTATTTGAGTTCCATATGTAACGAATATATTTATATTGGTGTACTTAACACCACATCTATATCTATCTTTGTCTATATAATAACAAATATCATTCAATATTGCAAGCGTTATTTTTAAATTTATCGATATATTTTTCCAACATTTTCGATGTAGGCAAAAAAAAGAAGAAAAATGCTCATTTCTGAGCATCTTTCTTCTTTTTACGTACTACAACAGACTTACTGTTCACAGTAGCGTGATCAAAAGCTATTAAACCTGCTATATTAGCAAGCCCTCTTCGTGCTATGTGACCAGTTGTAGATTGTTCTTTTCCCGATTTACCATATACAAACTGCTCTAGTTTGAGTGCAGCTAATATAAATAAACCTATAATAGATAAAATAGATCCCATCGCTTTAATCTATTTTTTTAGTTCTAAGATTGCATCTACGAAACCACGGAATAATGGGTGTGCATTATTTGGGCGAGATTTAAGTTCTGGATGTGCTTGTGTACCAATAAAGAATGGATGATTTTTTACTTCAATACTTTCAACGAGACGGCCATCTGGAGATGTACCAGAAATTACGAGGCCTGCATCAGTCAATTGTTGACGATATTCATTGTTGAACTCATAGCGATGGCGATGACGTTCATAAATCAAATCTTCTCCATAAGCCTCGTGAGTTTTCGTACCGGCTTCCACTTTGCATGGATAGATACCTAAACGCATTGTACCGCCTTTTTTATCTACATCAACTTGATCACTCATCAAGTCAATTACTTTGTACTTAGCATTTTCGTCGAATTCGCTAGAGGTTGCTCCTTCCATGCCACATACGTTACGAGCAAATTCCATTACTGCAGACTGCATGCCAAGGCATAGGCCGAGATATGGAATATTGTTTTCACGAGCATATTGGATTGTACGAATTTTACCTTCTACACCACGGGAACCAAATCCACCAGGTACGATGATGCCTTCAACACCTTCAAATACCTCTTTAGGATCTACAGATGTATCATCAAGTTCTTCGGAGTCAATCCAACGAATATTCACTTTAGTACCCGTAGCAATACCAGCATGATCTAGAGCTTCAACTACGGATAAATACGCATCATGCAACGCTACATACTTACCAACGATAGCAACTGTAATATCTTTATTAGGATTCAAAATTTTATGAACCATTTCTTTCCATGCAGTCATATCACATGGACGATCTTCAAGACCTAATTTTTTGATAACAATATCGTCAAGGCCTTGATCTTGCATCATCAATGGCACTTCATAGATGGAACTACAAGTTTGGTTTTCAATAACTGCTTCTGGTTCTACGTCGCAGAACAACGCAAGTTTTTCTTTCATTTCATCAGAAATGTGTTTTTCGCTACGGCATACCAAAATATCTGGTTGAATACCAATGCTGCGCAATTCTTTTACACTATGTTGTGTAGGTTTTGTTTTCAACTCGCCTGCGGCATTGATGTAAGGCACTAATGTAACGTGAATGTAAAGTACGTCGTTACGACCTACTTCTTTTTTCACTTGGCGAATGGCTTCCATAAATGGCAAGCTTTCAATATCACCTACGGTACCACCAATTTCTGTAATAACTACATCAGCATTATCCTCTTTACCTACACGGTAAACATTTTGTTTAATTTCATTTGTAATATGTGGAATTACTTGTACAGTGCTACCTAGGTAATCACCTTTGCGCTCTTTATTAATTACAGACCAATATACTTTACCAGCTGTAATATTGGAACGTTTACTAAGGTTAATATCGATAAAGCGTTCATAATGGCCCAAATCAAGATCAGTTTCAGCGCCATCATCTGTTACAAATACTTCACCATGTTGGTAAGGGCTCATCGTACCCGGATCGATATTAATGTATGGGTCAAATTTTTGAATCGTTACATTGAAACCGCGGTTTT
>OGEC01001530.1_pt1 | contig 10904 bp, 8 predicted proteins | sample 1570551 | NCBI WGS metagenome assembly OGEC01 (sample SAMEA2582127, study PRJEB24529) | metagenome | biome: Human gut stool | place: China | collected 2011 | reverse complement strand
GCTGATGGATATGGTGTCCTATGATCACAAGCGGAATGAAGCCAACGGAGAAGGTAACCGGGATGGCAATGATTATAACTGCAGCTGGAACTGTGGGGAGGAAGGACCGTCCAGACGGAAAAAAGTGCAGGCACTTCGGAAAAAACAGTTACAGAATGCATTTTGTATGTTGCTGTTGACACAGTACACCCCGTTGATTTTCATGGGAGATGAATTCGGTAATTCCCAACAGGGAAATAACAATCCCTATTGTCAGGATAATAAAATCACATGGCTGAACTGGCAGGACAGGGAGAAAAATGCGGAATTATTGAATTTCTGGAAACAGATGATCGCTTTCCGTAAGGCACACCCGATCCTGCATCCTGAGGAAGAGCTTCGGATCCTGGATACGTTATCCTGTGGTTATCCGGATCTGTCCTATCACGGACAGAATGCCTGGAGGCCCCAGATAGAGAGCTATAACCGGCATGTAGGCATTATGTACTGTGGAAAGTATGCAAAGACACCACAGGGTGGGGAGGATTCTTTCCTCTATGTTGCCATGAATATGCACTGGGAGCCGCACAAACTGGCATTTCCAAAGCTGCCGAAGGGTATGGAATGGAATCTTGTGCTGGCAACGGAGAAGGCGGAAGATACTCTGACAGTGCAGGAGAAAGAAGAACAGTCCAGAGAGCAGACGGGGATCATTGCCCCCAGAAGTATTGCAGTATATGAAGGCGTTGTGATGGCAGAATCACAGGACAAGGAGAAAAAAGTTTCGGCAAGATCTTTAAAAAAGAAAACAGATGTTGCCGGAGAAAGATGATAGAACGAAATGAATATCTGGAAACATTTTAAAACGATCACACATCATAAGATCCTTGTGGCAAAGGGCTGCTTTAAGGTAGGTCTGTATAAACAAGGATTGTTGCATGATATGTCCAAGTATAGTCCCACAGAGTTCTGGGTAGGGGCAAAATACTATCAGGGGACACGCAGCCCCAACAATGCGGAACGAGAAGATATCGGTTATTCCAGCGCCTGGCTGCACCATAAGGGCCGGAATAAACATCATTACGAATACTGGATCGATTACAGCATGCAGGCACTGCCCGGTGGAATGGCTCCGGTGCCGATGCCGGATAAGTATATTGCGGAAATGATCATGGATCGGATCGCTGCCAGCAAGGTCTATATGGGAGGCGAATACACGGACAGGTCTCCTCTTGATTACTATTATCAGGGGACAGATAGGGCACCCATTCATCCGGAGACGAAGGCAAAACTGCTATATGTGCTGGAAATGCTGGCAGAGGAGGGAGAGGAGAAGACCTTCCGGTTTATCAAAGAGGAACTGGTGCAGCATAAACGGTGTATGGACTGGCACCAGCTGGAGAAAGCGGAATAGAATAGTAAAAAACAGTGGTAAGCAGAGGATCCTATGAACTGTATCATTCTGTTATTGTTACTATTTTGTGGTGGAAATTCCTGTAGCAACGGCTGTAGCTGTATAGGAAACAGCAATCGCAGTTCCTGCGGAAACAACAATTCCTGTGGGAATTCCAATAACTCCTGCGGAAGCAGTAGTTCCTGTGGCAGCTCGAATGCCTGCGGCGCACGTTGTCTGGAAGACGAGGGACGCAGTGGAGACAGAGACCGCAGACCGCCCAGACCGGATTTCCCGAATTTCACACCGGTGGATGATCCGGCATTTTCCAGGAGAAATGACGGAAGATGCGAGACCTGTGGATGTGAACAGAATTCCTGAAAATATGGGTAACAGGAAAGCCCCTGAACTGTCTTGGCAGTTCAGGGGCTTGTTTTGTCTGAAAGACTAGTTGGACATAACTTCTTTCCAGTATTTGTTGTAGAGTTCTTCGCCGTCCTCTCCGAGGTACAGGAAGGTTTCCAGATTGTTATACTGCGTCAGATCCGGGAAAGCAATGGGAGAATTCTTCAGATCTTCATCCTCGATCAGCTCTCTGGCGGCGGTATTAGGAGTACCGTAGGTGATGTACTCGAAATTCTTCAGTGCTACATCCGGACGACACATGAAATCGATGAATTTCTCTGCATTTTCCTTGTTGGGAGCATTTTTCGGGATTACCCAGCCATCGATCCAGACATTGGTGCCTTCCTCGGGAATGACATAATCGAGATCCGGATTTTCGCCGATCACATAAATGGCATCACCGGAGAACATTACACCGATCGCAGCCTCGCCGCCGATCATTTTGTCACGTACCTGATCTACAACATACGCCTGTACCAGAGGCTTCTGGGCGATGAGATCATCGGTAGCTATCTGGAGTTCGGATTCGTCCAGACTGTTAGAAGAGAAGCCGTTTTTCTTCAGAGCAACCATAAAACTGTCTTTAATAGAATCCATCATCAGAATATTGTCAGCATATTTTTCATCCCACAGATCTGCCCATTTGGTGGGAGGGGTATCTACCAGAGTCTTATTATAGATGATTCCTACAGTTCCCCAGCAGTAAGGAACACAGTACTTGTTGCCGGGATCGTAAGCGGCAGCCTGCTCATAATACTCGGCACCGATGTTTTCCTTGGCATTGGGGATCTTGTCATAATCCAGTTCCTGAATCAGGTCGTTTTCAATCATTTTCTGTACCATGTAATCGGAAGGACATACCACATCATAAGCGGAAGAACCAGCTTCTACCTTGGGATACATGATCTCGTTGGTCTCGAACTCATCGTAGACCACTTTGATTCCGGTCTCTTTTTCGAACATGGTGATCGTATCGGGATCGATATATTCACCCCAGTTGTAGACGATGACTTCACCGTTTTCACCACCGGCGGAAGAGGACCCGCAGCCGGTCAGAGCAGTTGCGGTAAGGATACCGCACAGAAGCAGTGCAATAAATTTTTTCATTTCTTTTCCTCCTGAATCTATTTTCAAAGAATTATTTCTTCTTCTTTGCCATGGGCATGTAGTTCACCAGTAAAAGCAGAACCAGTACCGTCACAAAAATGATGGTGGACAATGCATACATTTCCGGCTTGATGCCCTTCTTTACCTCAGTGTAGATTTTGGTGGACAGTGTGTCGACACCGGGACCTTTGGTAAAGTGGGTAATGATAAAATCATCCAGTGACATGGTAAATGCCATCAGGAAACCGGAAAGGATACCCGGCAGGATATCCGGAAATACCACCTTGAAAAAGGCGTAGGTCTGGGAAGCACCCAGGTCAAGGGCGGCCTCATACGTGCTGGGGTTCAACTGCTTCATACGGGGCATTACGCTTAAGATCACATAAGGAATATTAAACGTAATGTGTGACAGCAGAATCGTACCAAAACCAAATTTGGCTCCAAGGCTTAAGAACAGAAGCATCAGGGAGATACCGGTAACAATCTCTGCGTTCAGCATGGGAATATTTGTGATTCCCATAAGGATCGTACGGCTGGTACGCTTCATGGATTGCATGGCAATACAGGCAATCGTACCAATGAAGGTGGCAATCAGTGCAGACAACACAGCCAGCGCCAGTGTATTCCACAGAGCCTGCATGATCTGTTCGTTCTGGAACAGGGCAGCATACCATTTGGCCGTAAAACCTCCCCATTTTGCACGGGTCTTGCTGGCGTTGAAGGAGAGTACGATCAGGGTAACGATGGGGGCATACAAAAAGATAAAGATCAGCCCCAGATATATTTTCTGTGCCGTTGTTTTGATCATAATGTGTTCGCCTCCCCCTCTTTATCCGTGATTACGGAGATCACCATATTGAAGATAATGAACAGCATCAGTACGATGGAAAGTCCGCTTCCCAGATTCCAGTTGCCGGTCTGGGTAAATTCCTGTTCGATGACATTACCAATGAGCAGGATTTTGCTGCCGCCTAAGATCTTACTGATCACGAAAGTGGTCAGGGCGGGGACAAATACCATAGTGATACCGCTGAACATGCCGGGCAGACTTAAGGGGAAGATGATCCGTACAAAGGTCTGCACACCGTTGGCACCAAGATCATAAGCGGCGTTGATTACGCTCTTGTCGATCTTGACCAGTACATTATAAAGAGGCAGTACCATAAAAGGCAAAAAGTTGTATACCATACCCAGTACGATGGCAGAGGGTGTATTGATAATATTTAACGCCGGCAGATGCAGGGTAGAGAGGATGCTGTTGATGACACCTGTCTTCTCAAGCAGTGTCTGCCATGCCAGGGTACGAAGCAGGAAGTTCATCCACATGGGCAGGATAAAGATCAATACCAGAAACGAGTTCTGGTTGACATTCATGTTACACAGGATCATGGCAAGGGGATATGCCAGAAGCAGGCAGATCACAGTGCTGATCACGGATAACTTCAGCGCTTCCCACAGAGCCTTGGAATGCTCGGCGGTTGCGATCGCCAGAATATTATCCAGCGTAAAAGCACCGCTCTTATCGGTCAGACCATAGTAGAAGACCATGCACAGGGGCACGATGACAAACATGGCTGACCAGAAGATAAAAGGGAGCGATAATAATTTTTTATTCATTGACTCCAATCGCCTCCTCATCCTCAGATTCCGGCTTCTTCATGATCTGAATGTTGAACGGATCCACTTTGATGCCGACTTTGGTCCCGACAGGAACCATTTTCGTGGACTGTACCAGCCACTCGAAACCGTTGGCCATAACTTCCATTTCGTAATGGACACCTTTGAAAATGGAATGGGTCAGTGTACCCTGGATAATACCTTCTTCCGGTGCTACCAGCTCCACGTCCTCGGGACGGATGACTACGTCGACGGGCTTGTTTTCTCCGAAACCGGTATCCACACAGTCAAAGCGGGCACCAAGGATCTCTACCAGACGATCTCTGATCATGGTTGCACCGATAATGTTACTGTCACCGATGAAGTCGGCAACGAAAGCGTTCTCCGGCTCGTTGTAGATACTTTCGGGAGTGCCGATCTGCTGGATATAGCCCTGGTTCATGACCACGATGGTATCGGACATGGTCAGAGCCTCCTCCTGGTCGTGGGTGACATAGATAAAGGTAATTCCCAACTCATTTTTCAGACGGATCAGTTCGTACTGCATGTCCTGACGCAGTTTCAGATCCAGTGCACCCAGAGGCTCATCCAACAGCAGAAGCTTGGGCTCATTTACGATAGCACGGGCAATGGCGATACGCTGCTGCTGACCGCCGCTTAAGGAATCCGGCATACGGTTCTCGAAACCGTCCAGATTGACTAACTTCAGGGCATATTTAATTTTATCATTAATATAAGATTTACTTTTACCGCTGATCTTTAATCCGAAAGCAATGTTCTCCGCAATGGTCATATGAGGGAAAAGAGCATACTTCTGGAATACGGTATTTAAATTGCGCTTATTGGGTGGAAGGTTAGTGATATCCCGGCCTTCGAAAATGACCTGACCTTTATCAGGGGTTTCGAAACCGCCCAAGATACGGAGGGTTGTAGTCTTTCCGCAGCCACTGGGGCCCAACAGAGTCAGAAACTCGTTCTCGCGGATGTACAGATTGAGATCATCCAGAACCATCTGATTGTCAAATGATTTTGAGATGTTCACTAAATTGACTAAAGCATTTTTCATCAATTTTTTCCTTCCTGATGTAAAAAATCCTGCAAAAAATCCTCGAAAAACCTAAATGAAAATTTTTTGCAAGTCGAATTAATATTATACGTAAATACACGGAAAGTCAATGTGAAGTTTTGCAATTTCTGGCCTAATTTACATAAACTTTACCCTGTGGAAAAAACAGGAGTATTTTTCGGCAATTTTGCAGAAAAAATGTTTCACAATTTTCAGAATTGTGCTATATTTATAAACATAAAAAAGACATAGAACGCTAAGGAGGATCCGGTCATGAGCAAGGAAAAATATGTTGCCTACATTTCCAGTTACACACAGGGGGACAGTCATGGCATCAGAATATATGATGTGGATATGAAAAACGGCCGTTTCAAGGAGAAAGATAAGGTAGAGATCACGAACTCTTCCTATCTGACCATTTCCCACAACGGAAAGTTTCTTTATTCTATAACGGATTTTGGTGTGGAGGCTTATACCATCCAGCCGGACGGAGATCTGGAGCTGATCAACTTTGCACCAATCAATGGTATGAGAGGCTGCTATGTTTCTACGGATTATACGGATCAGTATCTGTTTGTAGCCGGTTATCATGACGGTAAGCTGACAGTACTCAGACTGAAAGAGGACGGTTCCATCGGCGAAATCACTGATGAAATCTACCACAAGGGTCTGGGCAGTATGGCAGAGCGGAATTTCCGTCCCCATATCAACTGTGCCCGCATGACACATGATAATAAGTATCTTCTGGTGGCAGATCAGGGTATGGATCATGTCAATGTATATCGTTTTGATGTGGAGAAGGGCAAGGTAAAGCTGGAGGATATCATCCGCAGTGAGATGGAATCCGCCCCCCGTCATATCAAGATTTCCGAGGATGGCAGGTATATTTACATTCTCCATGAATTAAAGTGTTATATTGATGTATACGAATATGCGGACAATAATAACGACCCTACCTTTGAGAAGATCCAGACGGTAGAGCTGATCAAGCTGACCAGAGGCAACACCAACAGTGCCAGCGCCTTCAGTTTTTCATTGGATTACAATTATCTGCTCAGTTCCATTGCAGGGGATAATTCTGTTATCGTATTTGATGTAGACAAGAAGACAGGACTTTTGAAGAAGAACTTCCTGCTGCCGATCAGCGGTGAGTATCCCAAGGATGCAGAGTTCTTCCCGGACAATAAGTTTCTGGTGTCTTTGAATCATGAAAGTAATACGATGACCTTCTTCCATATTGATCTGGAGCATGGAACGATGATCATGAATGGACCGGCAATGAAGGTCAATATGCCCAACTGTATTTTGTTCCATAAGTTGGGGTAGGTATTATTTTAGTAATAACCCCCCGCAGCCTCGGCTGGGGTAAGAAACGCGGCACGCTTTCGCTCTGTCGCAGAGCGTAACGGCACATAAGCGGTCAGAATACGCCCGCTAAGTGCTGACGTCTGCTTACGGCCTGCTTATTCTTACACCCATCCGGGGCTGCTTGCTTATTTTAATAACCTTGTGATATGAGATGGGATTTGGTAAAATAAGAACATATAGAAATTGGGAGGTAGGAGTATGGCACAGATCAGACCATTTAGGGCATATCGTCCCTGTCAGGGGATGGAGAAAAGGATTGCAGCGCTTCCTTATGATGTATATAACAGGGAGGAAGCGTGTGAAGTGGTGAAGAAGAATCCGGACTCTTTTCTGGCGGTTGATCGGGCGGAGACGCAGTTTGGCGAGGAAGTAGACACATATGCGGACTGTGTGTATGAGAAAGCGGATCAGCTGCTTCGGGAGAAAATTCAGGAAGGAAAATTTGTACAGGATCCGACGCCATGTTTCTATCTGTATGAACTGACCATGGACGGGAACAGCCAGACCGGTGTAGTGGCTTGTGCCTCTATTGACGATTACCGGAACAATGTGATCAAAAAGCATGAAAATACCAGAGCGGATAAGGAGGAAGACCGTATCCGCCATGTAGATACCTGCAGTATGCAGACGGGGCCCATTTTCCTGGCATATCGGGCGAAAGAGGAACTGCAGAACAAGATCGGAGAGATCAAAACACAGACACCGGTATACGATTTTGTCAGTGAGGACGGCATCGAACATCGTGTGTGGGTGATTTCGGAGGCTGCGGATGTGGCAATGATTGAAGAGGCGTTTGCAAAGATCCCGGCTATTTATATTGCGGACGGTCATCATCGTTGTGCCTCAGCGGTAAAGGTGGGATTAAAGCGCAGAGAGCAGCATCCGGATTATACGGGAGAAGAGGAATTCAATTATTTCCTGTCGGTGATTTTCCCAGATGAAGAACTGCAGATCCTGGATTATAACCGGGTGGTGAAGGATTTAAACGGTATGGATGTCGATGCGTTCCTGGCAGCCATCGAAGAACATTTTATGATAGAGAAAAAAGGACGTATTCCTTACCGGCCGGAGAAAAAAGGAGCTTTCGGTATGTTCCTGGAAGATGAGTGGTACTGTCTTACAGCGAAGAAGGAGATTCGGAGCGAAGATGCTGTGGAAGGACTGGATGTATCTCTTTTACAAAATCACCTGTTGAATCCTGTTCTGGGAATCGAAGATCCAAAGACCGATAAGCGGATCGATTTTGTGGGAGGTATCCGGGGACTTGCGGAACTGGAGCGGAGAGTACATACCGATATGAAGGTGGCATTTTCCATGTATCCTACTTCCATAGGGGAACTTTTTGCAGTGGCGGATGCGGGACGTCTGATGCCTCCGAAGTCCACCTGGTTCGAGCCGAAGCTGCGCAGCGGTCTGTTTCTGCATGAGATAGAGCGGTAATACCTACGACCGGATAAGCAAAATAGTGACAGAATAGAATGCAGCAGACTACACGCCGCAGAAAAGAGGGAATATGACAAACAAACTTTATAAACTGATGAACTGGGCAAAGATAGAAGAAATCACTTATTCTGAATGTGATAATCCCCATGAACTGTTAGGACCTCATAAGCAGGGAAGTAAAATGCTGGTACAGGCATTCTTCCCGGGAGCAGAAAAGGTGACGATCCACTGGAAGAAGACAGGACAGGTAGGCGAAGCTTTTCTGGCAGATGTCCCTATGGAACTGGCAGACGAAGAAGGATATTTCGCAGCCCTGATAAATGCCGGGAAGATGGCACCTTATGAATATGTGGTGGAATATGGAAAGACAGAAGAGCGTGAAGCCCACAGAATGATCTGCGGCGATGCTTACCGGCATGTTCCCCAGATCACGAAGGAAGATATGGATCGTTTTGCAGTCGGTGTTCATTACACCATTTATGAAAAACTGGGCGCACATCCCATGGAACTGGACGGAGAGAGTGGAACCTATTTTGCCGTCTGGGCACCGAACGCCATGCGCATCAGTGTAGTGGGGGATTTCAACGGATGGGACGGACGGATCCACCAGATGAGACGCCTGGGAGATTCCGGTATTTTCGAATTGTTCATTCCCGGCGCAGAAGCAGGAAACTGCTATAAATATGAATTGAAGATCAAAGGCGGATTGACCTATCTCAAAGCAGACCCTTACGGTAATGCCGCACAGAAGAGACCGGAGACGGCTTCTGTTATCACTGACCTGCGAGACTTTTCATGGGATGACAGTGAGTTCTTGAAAAAAAGGGAAAGCTACCAGTGCGGAAATGCTCCGGTCAGTGTGTATGAAATGTATCTGGGAAGCTTTGTGACGCCGGACGAGGGACAGGATTATGCGAACTATCGTGAGATCGCTCCGAAGGTCATTGACTATGTAAAAAAAATGGGATACACCCATGTGGAACTGATGCCGGTTATGGAACATCCTCTGGATGCTTCCTGGGGCTATCAGGTGATCGGTTATTATGCCCCTACCGCCAGATACGGTACACCGGAGGACTTTATGTTCTTCGTGAATGAACTGCATAAGGCGGGAATCGGCGTGATCCTTGACTGGGTACCGGCACATTTTCCCAGAGATACTTACGGATTGTCCGGCTTTGACGGCACCTGTCTCTATGAGCATCAGGATCCCAGGCAGGGAAGCCATCCTCACTGGGGAACGCTGATCTACAACTACGGCCGTCCCCAGGTATCCAATTACCTGATCGCCAATGCTTTATTCTGGGTGGAAAAATATCATGCAGACGGTATCCGGATGGATGCGGTAGCCAGTATGCTTTATTTGGACTACGGCAAACAGGACGGGGAATGGATTCCCAATATGTACGGTGGTAATGAGAATCTGGAAGCCATCGAGCTGATCAAACACTTTAATTCAATCCTCAAAAAGAGAGATCCCGGGGTATTGTCCATTGCAGAGGAAAGCACGGCATTTCCCATGATCACCGGATCACTGGAGGAAGGCGGACTGGGATTTGACCTGAAGTGGAACATGGGCTTCATGAATGACTATCTGGATTATATCAAATACGATCCCTATTTCCGCAGCCACCACCACGGAGAGCTTACTTTCAGCATGATCTATGCCTACAGTGAGAAGTTCATGCTGGTATTTTCCCATGATGAAGTGGTACACGGCAAGGGAACTCTGCTTGGTAAAATGCCTGGAGACAGGGCACAGAAGCTTGCTAATTTACGTCTGACTTACGGTTATATGATGACCCATCCCGGCAAGAAGCTTCTCTTCATGGGACAGGATCTGGCGGAAGAGAAAGAATGGAACGAAATGCGTCAGGTAGAGTGGCAGCTGGAGGAACAGAAGGAAAATGCCGGTGTCCAGAAACTGGTGAAGGATCTGAATGTACTTTACAGAGAGAATAAGGCATTGTATGAATGCGATGATCAGGCCAAAGGCTTCCAGTGGATGAACGAGATCTCTGCCAATGAATGCTATGTAAGCTTTGTGCGTAAGGGAGAAGAGGCAGAGGAACTGCTTCTGGTCGTAGCAAACTTCTCCGGAGTACCCAGAGAGATCACCACAGGTGTGCCTTACGAGGGAAAATACAAGGAGATCCTGAACACGGATGCTGTGCAATATGGCGGTACCGGTGTGGTCAATGACCGTGTGAAACGTGCGGAGGACGTGGAATGGGATGACAAAAAGCAGTCCGTTACCGTGAAAATGGCTCCCCTTTCCTTAAGCATTCTGCAGTTTATTCCTTATACCGAGGCAGAACTGGAAAAAGTGATCGAGAAGCGTATCCGCAAGAATACACCGATCCGCAAGACCGCAGGCAAGACTACAAAAAGAAAACAGGAGAAATAAGGCAACATGGATCTGACAGATAACGTAATTGAAGAGGTGCAGAAAAAAGAAGGACTGATCGCATCTTTCCTGGATACCCTGCCGGAAAAGGCACTGAATCTTGGCATCCGGAACTGACT
>OGEC01001520.1_pt1 | contig 11044 bp, 7 predicted proteins | sample 1570551 | NCBI WGS metagenome assembly OGEC01 (sample SAMEA2582127, study PRJEB24529) | metagenome | biome: Human gut stool | place: China | collected 2011 | reverse complement strand
CTCGTGTAGACCAACTCGTAAAGGTAGCTCCTGCCATCATTGAAATGGGCTGTTTTGCCCGCGTAGAAACAAATGGCGGAGGTTTTGAACAGGTAAATTTATTGTTTGGTGAAAACCCGAATAAAGCGGTACGCGAATGGACGAAACCGTTCCACGAAGCCGGTATTCAAACCCACATGCTCGACCGCGCACTGAACGGACTCCGTATGAGCCCCGTTCCGGCAGATGTCCGCAAATTATTCTACAAAGTAAAGAAAGCACAAGGAACAGACATTACCCGTACGTTCTGCGGATTGAACGACGTGCGTAACATCGCTCCTTCCATCACATACGCAAAGGAAGCAGGCATGATTTCGCAATGCTCGCTTTGCATCACTCATTCGCCTATCCATACCGTAGAGTATTACACCAATATGGCGCTGGAACTTATCAAACTGGGAGCAGACGAAATCTGTATCAAAGACATGGCAGGAATCGGCCGCCCTGTATCGTTAGGTAAGATCGTAGCAAATATCAAGGCGGCACATCCCGAAATCCCCGTTCAGTATCACAGTCATGCAGGTCCCGGATTCAATATGGCAAGCATCCTCGAAGTATGCGAAGCCGGTTGCGACTACATCGACGTAGGCATGGAACCGCTATCCTGGGGAACAGGCCATGCTGACTTGCTTAGCGTGCAGGCAATGCTGAAAGACGCCGGATATCAAGTGCCCGAAATCAATATGGAAGCCTACATGAAAGTGCGCGGCATGATTCAGGAATTTATGGACGACTTCCTCGGCTTGTATATCAGCCCGAAAAACCGTCTGATGAATTCCTTGCTGATTGCTCCCGGACTTCCCGGCGGTATGATGGGTAGTTTGATGGCCGACCTCGAATCCAATCTGGAATCAATCAATAAATATAAGGCAAAACACAATCTGCCGTTTATGACGCAAGACCAGTTGCTCATCAAGCTCTTTGATGAAGTAGCTTACGTATGGCCTCGTGTCGGTTATCCTCCATTGGTGACTCCGTTCAGCCAATACGTGAAGAACCTCGCCATGATGAACGTGATGGCCATGGAAAAAGGAAAAGAACGTTGGGGAATGATTGCCGATGATATCTGGGATATGATTCTGGGTAAAGCCGGACGTCTGCCGGGCAAACTTGCTCCCGAAATCATTGAAAAGGCAGAACGTGAAGGCCGTAAGTTCTTTGAAGGTGATCCGCAGAATAACTATCCTGATGCTCTCGACAAATATCGCAAACTGATGAAAGAGAACAAATGGGAAGTGGGACAGGACGACGAAGAACTCTTCGAATATGCTATGCACCCGGCTCAATATGAGGCTTACAAGAGTGGCAAAGCAAAAGAAGACTTCCTGGAAGATGTAGCCAAACGTCGTGCCGAAAAAGATAAATCTCCGGAAGAAGATGCCAAACCGAAGACGCTGACTGTACAAGTGGACGGACAGGCCTATCGTGTGACGGTAGCATACGGTGATGCCGAACTACCTGCTGTTCCTGCGGGTGCTGCCGCTGCTCCGGCAGGAGAGGGAAAAGAAGTACTTTCTCCGTTGGAAGGCAAGTTCTTCTTAGTGAAAGGTGCGCAGGAAACTCCTTTGCAAGTAGGTGACACTGTGAAAGAAGGTGATGTAATCTGCTATGTAGAAGCGATGAAGACCTACAATGCCATCCGTGCAGAGTTTGGCGGTACAGTGACTGCTATCTGTGTCAACCCGGGAGATGCTGTTTCAGAAGATGACGTATTAATGAAGATAGGATAATGAACGAAATATTTGAGAACTTATATGACATGACTGCGTTCAGCAATATCATTGCCGAACCGCAGTTCCTGATAATGTATGCCATCGCGTTCGTTCTGCTCTATTTGGGTATTAAGAAACAGTACGAGCCGTTGCTGCTTGTCCCCATCGCTTTCGGTGTGTTGCTAGCCAACTTCCCCGGAGGAGATATGGGCGTGATTCAGGCCGACGAAAATGGTATGGTGATGGTAAACGGAGTGTTGAAGAACATCTGGGAAATGCCTTTGCATGACATTGCCCACGAACTGGGAATCATGAACTTCATCTACTATATGTTGATTAAAACAGGTTTCCTGCCTCCGATCATCTTTATGGGTGTCGGTGCGTTGACGGACTTCGGGCCGATGTTGCGTAACCTGCATCTTTCTATATTCGGTGCAGCTGCACAGTTGGGTATCTTTACCGTATTGCTGGTAGCCATCCTGATGGGATTCACTCCACAGGAAGCCGCTTCTCTGGGCATTATCGGTGGCGCGGATGGTCCGACAGCCATCTTTACTACCATCAAACTGGCGCCGCATTTGCTGGGCCCGATTGCCATTGCCGCTTATTCGTACATGGCGCTCGTTCCGGTGATTATTCCGCTGGTGGTGAAGCTGTTCTGTACGAAGAAAGAGTTGAGCATCAACATGAAAGAACAGGAAAAGAAGTACCCTTCGAAGACTGAAATCAAGAACCTGCGTGTATTGAAGATTATCTTCCCGATCGTGGTAACTACTATTGTTGCCCTCTTCGTGCCAAGTGCAGTGCCTTTGGTGGGTATGTTGATGTTTGGTAACCTGGTGAAAGAAATCGGAACCAACACATTCCGCTTGTTCGATGCCGCTTCCAATAGCATCATGAATGCTGCTACCATCTTCCTCGGACTGTCTGTAGGAGCAACGATGACAGCCGAAGCATTCCTCAACTGGACAACAATCGGTATTGTGATCGGTGGATTCCTTGCATTTGCACTTTCTATAACCGGTGGTATTTTCTTTGTGAAACTGGTAAATCTCTTCTCGAAGAAGAAAATCAATCCGCTTATCGGCGCCACTGGTTTGAGTGCCGTTCCGATGGCGAGCCGTGTAGCCAATGAGATTGCTTTGAAATACGATCCGAAGAATCACGTATTGCAGTATTGCATGGCAAGCAACATCTCCGGAGTAATCGGTTCTGCCGTAGCTGCGGGTGTGTTGATCTCCTTCCTTGCGTAAGATAATTCCTGCCTGAAAAAGACTTTTTATACATTCACACTTGGAAGATTCGTTTGATAGCGTTATCTTTGTGTGAATGTATAACAGTAAAAATAGCAAGCGTATGAGTGCAATGTCATTGGAAGCCGAAAAGAACGAACTGATTCGGCGGATTCTGGATGTGGATGATGTCGCTATTCTGCGGAGAGTGAAATCGATGTTGAGTTGTGAAGAAGAGCAAACGAATGTTGTCGCAGAGGAAGCAGCTCCCTACCAGACAAAGGCGGAGATTCTGGCAAGCTTAGATCAGGCGTGTAAGGAACTGAAACTGAATCTGGAGGGTAAGTTGGAGTTTAAGTCATTAGATGATGCCCTTAATGAAATATAGAATAAGCGTTACCCTCGAATTTTTAAGGGAAATGAAGCATTTGTCAAAACGGTATTTTGTAATCCTTATGATATAAAAAGAAATCGTCCTGTTTCACGGTTACGTGATAACAGGACGATTTCTTTTATAAGACTAAGACTTTGTGAACAAGTTTCTTTTGTTTCTAAATTTATTCACTGATTACCTTTCTATATTCCGCTACCGCCATCTTTTCCGACAGATACGCATTAATCAGATTGGTGTGCGCCTGCGTCCATGACAATTGTGCGGAGAGTACATCCACCATGTTTGCCTTTCCCTCATTATACGAGAAAGAAACCAAATCAAGATTTTCATTAGCCAGACTCATAGTCTCTTTGGCGGTTTTCACTTGATATTCCGTTTCCGTCAGTTTGGTCAGGGCGGCAGAAAGTTCCTCGTTGATATTATCCGTCACATAACTTTGTTGCAGTTTCTGTATGCCGATGTACGCTTTCTGCTGACGGTTTGTTTTAAACCGGGCTCCCCAACGGAAGATCGGTATATTCAGGTTAATGCCGACGATGGGATTGAAAGAAACGTCATAACCGAGGTTAGGTGTAGCTGTAGCCCATCCGCCGCTGAAATACATATTCAATTGCGGGTTGAACTGGCTAAGAGCCGCTTTGCGTTGCGCCTGACTTTTCATGATGTTTACTTCTGTACTTTCATAATCCGCGCGACGTTGCAGTACATTCTCCAGAGAAAGGATCTGCACCGGAGCGGAAGCCGTGTCAATCGTGTACAGACTGTCTACGGGATTGTTCGGCTCTTCTCCCATCAGGATATTCAGCTTTTGCAGCGCCAGGGTATAATTCTGACGCGCCTTGATATATTGCAATTCCGCTTCTTTCAACCGGGTGGAAATCATTAATAAGTCCGTGCGACTAATCATCCCGTCGTTGAAACGATCCTGAATGATGTCATACTGTTGCTTCACAATACTTTGATACTTATCCGCCGCCTGCAACATAGCCTGTGAAGCGGAAGCATTCCAGTAAACCGCATCGCTCTGATAATGAATCTGGTCGATGGTAAGCTCCTCATTTAGTTGATTCAGCTTTTCATCCGCTTTGGCAATCTTGTGCTGGGCGTTGAGTGCCCCGCCCGTGTACAACGGTTGCGAGACGATAAATACACCTTGATAGGTGTGGTTGCGGTATTCGCCTACCGGTTCGTTCCAGGCATTAAGGTCGCTCATGTTGAGTGTCCCGTCCGCATTGACATCAATTTTTGGCAAGAATCCCGTGTGAGCAATCTTTCGTGCTTCCGTACTTGCCATCGTCTTTAGTTTCTGTTGCTTCAGAATCTGACTGTAAGCTTCCACTTTATCCCGGTAAGCTTCCCGGCTAAGATAGGGCTGCTGTGCTCCGGCTGTGAGGCCAAGGAGCAGCAGAGACAGAGTTATAAGTTGAGTTTTCATTTTATTCAATCTAAACAATAAATTCAAGTTTCATATAAGAGAAGGCAATTAGCCTTTGATTCTTTGAATGGCACAATAGGCTACCGGAAGAACAAACAGCGTCAGAGCCGAAGCCACCAACAAACCTCCCATAATCGTAGCCGCCATACCGCCGAACATCGCGTCGAACAACAATGGCAACATACCCAGAATGGTAGTGCCGGACGCCATTGCTACGGGGACAATACGACTCGTTGTAGCACTGACAACAGCATCCAACGGTTTTTTGCCCGTTTTTGCTTCCAGATCAATCTGTTCCACCAGTACAATCGCATTTTTGATATTCATCCCAATCAGTCCGAGCAAACCAAGGATGGAGAAGAAGTCGAACGACTTGCCTAGCAACACCAATCCCAAAACGATACCGATAAAAATAAGCGGTAACATCAACAAGATCACTGTCGGCTTACGATACGTCCTGAACAGGAACAACAGCGTGACGAACATCAGGAAGAACGTCAACGGTAAATTCTTGGCTAACGCCTCGTTAGACTCCACCTGACTTTCCTGTTCCCCGAAATACTTCATCGTATACCCCTCCGGCACTTTAATCTCTTTCTGCACCAGCGGCCAAACCTCATTGAAAGCAGCAATCGCATTCACTCCGCGACGCGGATCGCATTGCGCCATCATCACCATTTGCCGGTTGTAATCCTTCACATTCGAGAAACGATATTGGAAATCAAATTCCGATACCACCTGTTCCAGACTGGTCGTTTCATTCCCCGTGCCGAACACGGGCAACGTGCGCAGGTCATTGATGCGGAACGAATCCACCGTGTTATCCTTCAATAAGATAGGAAGCACCTGATCGCCCTGCCGGTACTCTCCAAGCGTCATGCCTGTGGTTCCGATCTGGATACTTTGTGCCATTCCCTGACGCGATACCCCTAACGGTTGCGCCCGTTCGGGACTATATACAGGCTTCCATACAGGAACTTTATTTCCCCACGAATTGCGCACATTGATTAAATCCGGATTCCGGTGCATAATCTCCAAAGCCTGATTGGTGAGCGCCACAAGCGTGTCTACATTCGGACCGATAAACCCGATTTCGATAGCGGCATCCACCGCAGGCGACAGTTTGAACAGACTGGTACGGGTAATCGCATTCGGATAATTCGCCTTCATGTACGCGTCGAAATCTTCCTCATACTCTTTTGTATATTTACTGTCCGTCAATTCAACCAATACATTGGCAAAATTCGGTTTCGGACCTACCGAAGTAGAAGCCAGATAATACCTTAACGGCGTGCTGCCGAAGGTGATCGACACTTTCTTCACTTCCGGCTGCTTTGCCAGATGCTCTTCCACGGATTTCATCTCTTTCACTACATCATTGATGCTATACCCGTCGGGATAAAACACGTCCGCCCGGAAATAAGGCTTATCGAGAGAAGGGAAGAAGTTTTGCGGCATCATTCCCATGATAACCAGCGAAGCAACAAAGAGCACTACCATCGAACCCAGGGTCAATGTTTTCCTGCGAATCAGCGTGCGGAGGATGGAGGCGAATTTGTGATAGAACGGTTTGTCATACGGGTCTTTCGTGCCGTCCTTTGCTTTCGCTTTCAGGATGAAATTACCGAAAACAGTGGTTTGCGTCAGCGCGAGCACCCAGCTCAATCCCAGTGAGATGGCAAGCACCACAAAAAGCGGTTTCACGATTTCCGCCACGGCAGAAGGAGCAAGGTAGAGCGGGAGGAACGAACAGATAGCGATGAACGTAGCCCCAAGCAATCCCCATTGCGGACCGGTTGCTCCGTCTATCAGCGCTTTCCGTCGGTCTACTCCGCGGGCGATGGCAATCTGTGCGTTGTCCGTTACCACGATGGCGTTATCCACCAGCATCCCCATGGCGATGATAAATCCCGCCAATGAAGTACGGTTCAGTCCGACACCGAAGAAAGACATGATAAGCAATGTGCCGCCAATAGAGAAAATCAGTGACGAGCCGATCAGCACACCTGCGCGCAAACCCATCACCAACATGATAATCACAATAACAATCAGAATCGATTCGATCAGGTTGATGATAAATCCGTTGTTGGCTTCGTTGGCAATTTCGTTCTCCAGATACAGGCTTTGCAGTTCCAGTCCTACAGGCATCAGTGGCAACAATTCGTCCAGTTTGGCTTTCACGTTCTTGCCCGTCTGCACCACGTCCCGTTGCGGGTCGGTGGAGACGCCGATGCCGATGGCACGTTTGCCGTTCACGTGCATGATGTTGGATGGAGGGTCCATGTACCCTTTTTCGATGGCGGCGATATCGCCCAGTTTCACTTGTCCGGCTTTGGTGGTAATCACCTGGTTGCGGATATCGTCTACGGTGGTATACATACCGTTGGCAGTCACCCGTAGCTGTTGCTCGCCGGCACGGATTTCTCCGGTATTGATAATCTGGTTCTGCGATTGCAACAGACTGGCAAGCTGTTTCGGGTCGATGCCCATACCTACGAGCTTATTGGTGGAAATAAAAATATTGACCACCTCCGTCTGCGTCCCGAATAGGGCGACTTTCATCACCCCGTCCGCCGTCACTACCTGTGTCTTGATTCGTTCCGCCCAGTTGCGCATCTCTTCGTATGTGTAACCGTCGTCCGCCGTCAGACCGTAATAGATACCGAACACGTCGCCGAAATCATCGGAAACCGTCGGTGCGGAAGCACCGCTCGGCAATTGTGGCTGTATATTTAGTACCTTCCGTCGCAACTCATCCCACTTCTGCGGAATGGAGCTTGCCGACAAGGAAGGTTGCAACTCGAATGTGATTTTTGAGAGCCCGTACATCGATTCCGATTTTATCTTGTACACACCGCTCATACTTTGAATCTCACGAGAGATAGGCTCGGTAATCAACCGCTCCACTTCTGCCGGTTCGGCACCCGGATAGCGGGTCATAATAACCGCCGACTTTATGACGAAAGGAGCATCCTCTTTCTTACCCAGCTTGCCGAAGGAAGTGATTCCCCCAATCAGCAATACAGCAAGAAAGAAATAGATGATTTTCGTATTATCTAATGAATATTTGGCTAAACTCATAATAAATGATCGTTGATAATTGATGAATGACAGCGGATAAATGATACTTAATCATTTATCAACTATCACCTGTCAACAGTTGTGATAGATTCTCCTTCTACTAGTTGGTATACGCCTGCTATGACGATTTTTTCACCGGGTTTCAAACCTTCCGAGATGAGCGCTTGTGCTTCTCCGGTCGGGGCGTTGACGGTCACTTCCCGTTTGTGGACTTTATTGTCTTCTACCACCCAGACATACATTTTATTCCCTTCGCTTTCGCCGAATACGGCACTAAGCGGTACGATCGTCCAGCTATCCTGCACCAACGGACCTACATCTGCCGTGAAACGGATGCTGCACGTGAAACCGGGTTTCACAGCATACAGATCGCGGTCGAATGACGGATCGTCAATCGTGATGCTGACCGGAATTCCTGTGCCATCCGTAGAAATATCAAGATATTCTTCCAGTTTCGCTTGAAACACGTGTCCTTTAAATGTGTCGAACTCTACAAGGAAACGCGGGTCTTTGGCGCGTAACAAATAAAGATACGCATCCGGAATGGTGAATTTGATACGCAGATTGTGTGTATTGACAAGCTGCACGATCCCCTCACCGGAGTTGACACGCTGATAGTTTTCCACCAGTCGTTTTTCGATAGAACCGTCGAAAGGAGCTGTCAGCTTGGTGTCGCGCATATTGTTGGCAGACAGTTCGTATTCAGACTTCGCCTTCTGGAAGTTGGCGAGGCTGATTTCATATTCCTGTACGGAGATCGCTTGCCGGGAGAGGAGCCGTTTGTTACGTTCCACTTGTGCCGAAGCCGTTTCGTATGCCGATTTCGTGGCGGCATATTGCAACGCGATGTCTCTGGGGTCGATAGCCGCGATGAGCTGTCCTTTTTTCACTTTCTGTCCTTCGATGACAGGAAGCTGGATGATTTGTCCGTTGACCCGGAAAGCCAGCTTCACATATTCCACCGCTTCCACGATTCCCGAGAAATCTTTTCTGATAATCGATCTTGACTCGACAATCGTAGTCTTTACAGGACGTGCAGTTGTCGTTTCTTTTTTCTGTCCGCAGCCAGCCAGCAAGATTGCAGCCGCCAGGACGAATCCAAATTCCTTTTTCATATACCACGTTGATGTTTAGAGGTTTTGCGTTGATAAATAGCGAATAATATACTAAAACAACTCCTGTTTATTTATGTTCAATATTCCTGTCTTTTCATATCCTGCCTCTTAACCTTTATATGGAACACAAAAAAAAACGGGAACTTTACCGTTTCTAAGGTAAAATTCCCGTCCAACTCTTTTGTTTCATTTTACATCATCAGGTTCTGACCTCCAATGACGCCTGCAATAGCAGTAGCAACCGCAATGACGACTTTTAAAATCGTATTCCAAATGGATTTCTTCATAATTCAACACCTCCTTTCCATACCACACTATCCTCTATCACCTACTATATTACGCTGCCGGATCGGGCGCTTCCTGACCACCGCCGCCCGGTTTGTCATCACCCGAACCGCCGGCGTTTCCACCGCCTCCCGTTCCCAGTGCTTTCGTCAACTGGTTGACGTGGATATATGACGCTCCCTGAATCAGCGCACGGGTGATATTTCCACCGGCATCCCGCGTATATTCCGGGGTAAACTGGCAACGCAATCCCGTGATTTGTGCCGGACTAACATCGGCTTCCTCATCCACCCCCTTGCAGCGTGACTGGCACACCAGGGTAAATGTGCCCAATCCTTCGAGCTTCACTGTCCGGCTGTTGAGCAACTGCTCGCGCATCACTGCCATCAGGTTTCGGATCACGTTGTGCACGTCACCGGCCGTCAGTGATGACCGTTCGGCAATCGTTTCGCCAATCATTTGCGTATCCACTACGTTTCCCATTTTAATCAGGCAGGGATGCCATTTCTTCTTTTTGTCCTTCGATGCGATATTGGACTGAACCGCTTTGTAAATCAACATACTGATTTCCTCCTTTTTAAGTGAATAAATAAGATTTTATTGAGTCAGTAAACGAACGTTTTCTGTCTCTTTTACAGTAGCAAAGATACCCCAACCGGCAGGGGAGGAAACATGAAACGGTATCTGCCGGTAAGTGAAGGCAAACGCTTGAATATCTGTGTATTTGCTTGCATTTCTACGCAAAAAACAGTATCTTTACATGACGTAAATAATAAATTAAAAGAAGAAAATCTATGAAGAAAACGGAATTGGCATTACTCTATATGCCGTATGCAAGTGCCGATGTGGCAAGAAGACATTTAAATAAATGCATCCGCCGAAACCGGGAGCTGCTGGAGGCTCTCGAAGCTACCGGCTGGGCGTTTTGGATACATTGGCTCACACCGTTGCAGGTGGAGCTGATTGAGAAGTATTTGGGAGAGCCTTAATCCCTAAATCCATCCCTCTGACGAGAATAAGTCTTTGGCTCCTTTCCACGGTTGCACCTGCATGCCCGGTTCGGGTGGCGGCGTACAAGGGGAATATCTTCCGTTGGTTACATCGTAGCAGAACGCTGCGTTTCCCTTTGTTCCGAAATTACGGAAACGGGTTTTCTCGACGTGTATATACACGATCCCATTTCATCTTGACGGTCTACCACTATTCCGTAGTCCGTCATGTTGAAAAAGTTGGCCGAGCCGTTGATGTCATACATGGTGGGAACTTCCGTTTTCTGCGTGCCGTATTGCTTGTTCATCTTTCTCGGATGCGCCACCAGAATGACGAGGCAGGAGTTGAGCCGGGCAAAACGTGCCAGACTATTCATGAATGAACCGATATCCCCTGTCTCCGTCATGCCTGCCGGAATCTGATGGTTGATGTAATTGTACGGGTCGATGACAAACACACGGATGCCGTGACGGTGTACCAGTTCGCGTGCCTTCGACAAGACGTTGCCCAGTGTGAAATCCCCGTCCGGGAGAATGTGCCAGACGCGTTGCGAAAGATAATCCACTACGCGGGCGAATTCCTCCTCCGTAGAGAAATCTTTGCGGAAACGGTGTCCCAGCAGTTTCTCCGCCAGTTTGGCATGATGATACTCGATTGGCGTGTTCTCCGGACTGAAATATCCCGCTCGCCAATCTTGGCGGGTGCAGAGCCGGAGCACTATTTCATCCACAAAGTCCGATTTGCCATGTCCGGGAATACTG
>OGEC01001519.1_pt1 | contig 11048 bp, 7 predicted proteins | sample 1570551 | NCBI WGS metagenome assembly OGEC01 (sample SAMEA2582127, study PRJEB24529) | metagenome | biome: Human gut stool | place: China | collected 2011 | reverse complement strand
CCAAAAAGCCAGAGATTCTTTTCTTAGATGAGCCGACGGGAGCTCTCGATGAAGAAACAGGGCGCAAGATTCTGGACTATATCTGGAAGTTAAAGGAAAAGCTGGGCTTCACCCTCATCATGGTGACGCACAACCAAAATATTGCGGATATGGCCAGAACCATCATTCGTGTCAATAGTGGCAAGATTACCCAAGTTGTGACCAATGATCAACCTCAGACTGCCTATGAGATTGGATGGTAAGCCATGTTTTCAGTAAAAGATATTCGAAAATTAGTTGTCGTCAGTATCATTGGAGCCTGTGCGGTCTTTGTGGCTAATCTCTTCTTGAATTTTTACTTGGACATCGAGCAGTTGGAGATTTCGAAAACCAATCCCATCATTCAGACCTACTATGATGCCCAGGTTTCGCTTTCCTGGATGGTGGCCATGGTCAGTGGAGTCGTCTTGTCCTTGACGTCGGTCCTTCTCATGTGTTTTTATATCAAACAATTTGTCGACGACCACAAGGAACAATTAGGAATTTTAAAGGCTTTGGGCTATAGCAATGGCCGGTTGGCTAAACGATTTTGGGCCTTTGGACTCAGTTTTGGAGCTGGAGCGCTTCTTGGCTATTTTGCTTCATTTCTCATGATGGGACATTTTTATGACTTCCGTAATGAGAAGGGGATTTTGCCAGAAATCACCATTCATTTTCACTGGCAGCTCTTGCTTGCTTTGGTGATCCTGCCAACGACCTTCTTTATGGTTCTCGCGATTGGGTATGCTAGAAGACAACTACAAACACCGGCTCTTCGCTTATTGAAAAAGTCTCCAAGTCCGATCAAGGTCAAAAGGAGAAAGAGGGCTCCCAAGAAAGATAAATCCTTCCTAAAAGAGCTGTCCTCGTCACTGATATGGGGGAGAAAATCTATCTTGTTTTTTGTAGTCTTTGGCTCCATGTGTTTTGCGGCCATGGTTCAATTGTCCTTTGGCCTCAGGGATTACACAGATGATATCATCCAAACCATGATGATCATGATTGGCTTGATCCTTTCTTTCTCGATTCTCTTTTTGTCATTGGGGATTGTCGTCTCAGAAAGTCGTGAAACCTTGGCCCTCATGAAGGCATTTGGCTACACCAATCGTGAATGCCAAGGTCATATTCTCGCTCCCTATCGTTTTTGGGCTTATCTAGGATTTGTTCTTGGGACGGTTTATCAATACGGTATCATGGAAATCTTGATTGGTGTAATCAAAGATACAGTTCCTGAAAAGATTGAGCATAGCTTTGATTGGAATGTTTGCTTCTGGACCTTGCTTGGCTTTGCTGTGGTTTATGAAAGCCTGTTTTATCTATCCAACAGAAAACTCCAAAAGCAAACTATCAAAGAAGTACTCTTAGCTGAATGATTTATGACAGTAATCCTTAATATCAGTGCTTTTTGATGAGAAAAAATAGAAGATTCATTGACTTTAGACCTCTTAAAGAGGTCTTTTTCTCTGATGAAAACGCTACATAAGAGACTAAATGCACTATCACAATCTTGTGATAGTTTACATCTTCTTAACATTGTCCCGAAATTCTTGCATTCTCTATTGTTAAAGCGTAAGATAGACACTGTTTTAATTTTAGTGCATTAAAACATGTCTTGAAATATTTCTAGATGTACAAGGCAAACAGATTTTTATGAAAGAGGAGTCTCGAATGTCAGATAAACAAATGAAAACCCTTGGTTGGGTAGCGACTTTCATGTCAGTTATGATGTATGTATCATACGTACCACAAATCATGGACAATTTGTCTGGTCATAAAGGAAACTTTATCCAACCATTGGTAGCTGCAATCAACTGTAGCCTTTGGGTTTACTATGGTCTCTTTAAAAAAGAACGTGACCTTCCCCTTGCTGCGGCCAATGCACCAGGTATTATCTTTGGTTTAATTACAGCATTGACAGCTTTGTTCTAAAATAAAGCAAAATTTCTTTCTATACTATTTTTCTTAACGCAGAAAACGAGAGCAGAACTAGCGACAGTCAAAGATTGTCGTTCTAGTTTCACTCTCGTTTTTTGTTTTTAGTTACTAAGAAGAGCCTTGATAGTCTCTTCCATTTTTAGTGGTTCAGTTTTGGAAGAAAAGCGTTCGACCACTTGACCTTCACGGTTAATCAAAAACTTAGCAAAGTTCCATTCAATTCTAGCTCCAAGTGGTCCAGATTTTTCTTTTTTAAGCCAATCAAAAAGTGGTTCTGCTTCCTTACCATTGACCTTGATTTTGGCAAAGCGAGGGAAGGTTGTATGGTAATTGAGGGTGCAGAAGGTATTGATTTCTTCAGCGCTACCAGGTGCCTGCCCCATAAATTGATTACAAGGAAAATCAAGAATCTCGAAACCTTGGTCTTTGTATTTGTCATAAAGTTCCTGCAAACCTTGATACTGTGGCGTCAAACCACAGCCTGTTGCTGTATTGACGATTAAGACGACCTTGCCCTTATAATCATGGAGAGATACAGGCTGGTCAGCTTGATTTGAAACTGTAAAATCGTATAAGGTTGTCATAGGAAATCTCCTTTGGTTTAGTTGAGACTATTATAGCAAAAAGAGAGAGATAAGAAATGTACTTTGTACAGTATAGCTTTTAGTATTTACCACAAAAAAACCAAGACTTTCGTCTCGGTTTCAGGTTTCATCTCATCTTAAGACACCACATGTCCATCTTTATCGAAGGTATAGAGTTTACCGTCGATGAGGACAGAGCGGTTAGTGTATCTTTCACCTGTTTTAGGGTCGAAATAGTAGGTGTAATTATCAACTGTGACAAAGCGTCCTAGGACTTGTTTGCCTTCAGCGTCGAAGTAGAGGACCTTGCCGTCAACTTCTTGGAAGCCGGTCACTTTCTCACCTTTGTCATTGTAATAGTAGTTATCGCCTTTATCGTAGACGATACGATTGCGGTAGGCAGGTTCACCCTTGCGGTCAGCAACCACGCCATTGTCATCAGCATTATAAGCTCTGTCCCCGATGACAAAACGTCCTGTTTCAAGGTTTCCGCTATCTCGGAAGTAGTAGTCCTTGCCGTTGATGGTTTGCCAACCTGTCAGAGCAGCTCCGTCATTGCCATAGTAGCGTGTTGGGTAGTATGGAAAACGTGGAGAACCTTCGTAATTGTATGATTTTGAAAAGGCGTTGCGTGTCATGATACCAGTCAATTGGTCGAATTGGTATGTTTTACCGTTAATTGTAACCTCTGTGCCTTTGGCTTGACGACCATCTTCATAGAAATAGTAACTGACGCCATCAAAGGTCTTCAAACCAGTGACTTTTTGACCATTTTCATAGAGATAACTTGTACCGCTAGGATCCGTTTGCAATTGGTCAAAGTGGATGGCTTTTTCTTTTGTCGCATCAATACCGTTAGCATCAAAATTAAAGGTCACACCTCGATAGGTAAGGGCTTTGTTAGTTGTTGCAATGGCTACGTTTGTGGTCACTTTTTGGCTATTTGGTGCTGTGAAGGTCATTGGCATTGAGTCGAAATGGTAGAGGTGTCCATTAAGAATGTCCCAGTTGTCAAAAGTTGACCATTGTGATTGGCGGACGCTACTATATTTAGATCCAAGTATCTTACCATCATACTGATAAGGACCTTCTTTGATATTACCGTCAGTATCTGTGACATATACACCCTCAAGTTCATAAGTATTTTCACCAGTACGCTTGAACTCAGGATAGAGACCGTTTGTCAAGAGTTTTCCATCTGGGCTAAAGAGCTGAGAGTTGACGACTCCTGTGTAGAGACTTCCTTTAAAGGCATCATTATCAGAATAGTCGCTACCATAGTAACGGTTGCCATCAACTTCAAACCAACCTGTCTTGAAGGCACCATCACTTCCTGCGTAGTAGATAGTTTCAGAGAAGTCACCGTAATGGTCAGTGGATGTATCATGATAAAAGGCGTTGCGAAGAACAGCACCAGTTTCGCTGTTAGCGAAATACTGGTTATCACCTAGGGTAAAGAAAGCACCTCGGACTTGTTGGCCCTTATCGTTAAAGTAGTAGAGGTCCTTGTTAATGGTTTGCAAACCAGTGACCTTTTTACCATTAGCATCATAGTAGTACCATTCTTGATCGCTACCTTGAACAAATTGGTTTCGATTTGAGGTTTGAGCAGTTTTAAGAGTCGCCACACCATTGCTATCAAAGTTATAGACCGTACCGTTTAAGGTAAGTGAGCGATTAACCCACTTGTCACCTGTATTTGGATCGAAGTAGTAGGTTTTGCCGTCTATGGTAACCAGTTGTCCCTTGGCTTGGACACCATATTCGTGGAAATAAAGGTTCTGACCGTTAATGGTTTGGAAACCAGACACGGCTTTACCATCAGATCCGAAGTAGTACCAAGAGTTATCTCTATTAACGAATTGGTTAGTTACTGGATTTCCATTATCTTTATCTAGATAGTAGATATCGTTATCGTAGTAAAGGAAGTCTCCTTTGACTTGTTGTCCACTATTATTGAAGTAGTGAAGGTTGCCGTCCACCGTTTGAAAACCGTGAAGCGCTTTACCATCTTTACCAAAGTAATACCAATTCCCTTTATCGTCAGAAACATAACGGTTGGTTACCATAATACCAGTCTTAGGGTCAAAGTAATACTGTTGTCCGTTCAGGTTTTGAACACTTGTCTTGTAGTGAGCTTGGCTACGGTCTAGAAATTCGGTTTGGAAACCAAATGGGGCTGAGAAGCCTTTAGTTGCCTTGAAGTCATTGATGTAATACCAGTTTCCAGCTTTATCCGAAACAAAGACAAAATTAGGTTGATTACCAGTAGCATCAAAGTAGTAAAGATTTCCATTTTCAGTGATGAAGTCATCTTTGACCATCTTGCCATCTTTGTCGAAGTAGTAAAAGCCAAAGTATTTATGGTTGACGTTGTTAAGAGCTTGGAGACCTGTTACGCGACGTCCATTGTCTTTATCGAAATAGTAGCTATCACCATTAATAGTGACGATTTCGTTTTTAGCTTGTCGACCATCTTCGTGGAAGTAGAGGTTAAAGCCATCGATATTCTGAGCACCAGTGACGGGTTTCCCATCTTTGCCGAGGTAATACCAGTTGTGGTTGTTGTCTTCAATAAACTGGTTGCGTTTGTTCGTTTCAGGCAGAACTGCTGTCAAACGACCTTGGGCATCAGCAGTATAAGCTTGACCATCGATGTTGATAGAGGTATTGGTTACCTTACGTCCATTGGCTTTGTCATAGTAGAAAGATTGTCCATTTTCTGTGATAATCTCACCCTTGGCTTGCTTGCCATCCTCGTGGAAATAAAGGTCGAAATGGTCAACGTTTTGGGCACCTGTCAGATTTTTGCCGTCTTTAAGGTAGTACCAGTTGCCCTCAGCATCGCTCTTGAATTGACCGCCAGAAACGACAGTAGTTTCAACAGATTCTGGTGCTTGACTGTTTACTTCAGTGACTGTGCTAGTTGTTTCTGAAGTTGAAGTAGCAGTTCTCGTTTCGCCACTAGACAAATTGTAAGTGCTGCTTGCTTGGTCTTCTTTAAGGACTGGCTGATTATCAGCTGTAACAGTAGCAGTTGTATCAGTTGCACTATTGGTTGCGACTTGATCAGCTTTTGCTGTAGCTACAGTTGTTTCTGTGACGACAAGATCAGGATCCTGGCTGACACTTTCAGGTGTGCTAGCTGAGGTAACTTGATTTGCAGCTTGTTCATCGGCAGAGACACCAACGCCAATCAATGAGGCACCAAGTGCCAAACCAGACACGGCAATGGTAACCCATTGTTTTTTCACTTTATGAAGTTTAAAATGAACTTTATTTTCCATAAAAGTTCCCCTTTTCCTTTTTAATGACCCCATTCTAACATCTTTCATTAGAAGAATCAAACGCATTCATAAGATTTTCATGTTTTTTCTAAAAATTGAAAATTCTTTCTAGGTAAGGATTTGAGAAACAAAAAAGAATGATAAATGACCACTTTAGCAAGCTCCTTTTAATCGAGATGTATGTAAAATTAAAAAGTAAGCATTAGGAGTCCCCATTTTCGGCATAGCATTCACCAATAAAAGTATAAAAATACAGAAAAAGGGCCATTTAGACCAAGAAATATGGTATAATAGTTCGGTATTTCGCAAAAAATGGAGTATAAAAATGAGTATTTTTCGTAAAAAGGATGTCGGTCTCGCTCAGACTGAGATGAAACGACATCTGACCCTTAGGGATGTGGTCCTGCTGGGAATCGGTGCCATGGTTGGTACAGGAATCTTTACGATTACTGGTACCGCGGCATCGACTCTGGCTGGCCCTGCCCTGATTATTTCAGTCTTGATTTCAGCCGTGTGTGTTGGGATGTCAGCGATTTTCTTTGCTGAGTTTGCCTCACGTTACCCATCAGCCGGTGGTGTCTATGGTTACCTCTATGCTGTCTGGGGGGAGTATCCTGCCTGGATGGGTGGCTGGTTGACCATGATTGTCTTTATGAATGCCGTATCCAGTGTTGCTTCTGGTTGGGGTGCCTACCTCAAGGGGCTACTGGCTAGCTTTGGTCTTAAGTTGCCTCAAGCCATCAGTGGACCTTTCAATCCCAGTCAAGGTACTTACATTGATCTTTTGCCAGTCTTGGTCTTGGTCTTGGTGACAGCTCTTCTTCTCATGAATTCTAAGCAGGCTTTACGTTTGAACTCTCTCTTGGTAGTGCTCAAGTTTTCAGCCTTGGCGGTCTTCATCTTAGTGGGGCTCTTCCATTTGAATCCTAGCAACTGGGCAGATTTTGCACCATTTGGCTTTGGTCAGATTTACGGAGGAAAAACTGGGATTATGGCAGGTGCCTCTCTTATGTTCTTTGGATTCCTTGGTTTCGAGTCTATCTCTATGACGGTAGACGAGATTAAAGAGCCGCAAAAGAACGTTCCTCGAGGTATCGTTCTTGCCTTGATTATCGTGGCTTCACTCTATGCAGTGGTTTCGCTGGTCTTGACTGGAGTGGTTCACTATACCAAGTTGAATGTTGATGATGCAGTAGCTTATGCTCTTCGCTATATCGGTATTTCTTGGGCCGCCAACTACGTCTCTGTGGTTGCAATTATGACCTTGATTACGGTATGTATTTCAATGGCCTATGCCCTTAGCCGTATGGTTTATAGCTTGGCGCGTGATGGTTTCCTCCCTCAAACCTTCCAAAAGGTTTCAAAGACTAATAAGGTTCCACATCATGCGACACTTTTAACAGGAGTTTTGTCAGCTATCTCAGCAGGTATCTTCTCCTTGGCCAATATGGCATCATTGGTTAACATTGCGACCTTGGCTTACTTGGTCCTCTTGGCTATTGCTCTCATTATTCTTCGTAAGGATAAGGGGTTGCCACAAAAGGATGAATTTAAGGTTCCATTTGTTCCGGTCTTGCCTATTATTTCAATTATCGTCTGCCTCTCCTTTATGAGTCAGTACAGTTGGCAGACATGGTTAGCCTTTGGTTTGGCAGTGCTAATCGGTTCAGTTATCTATGCCTTTTACGGTTACAAACATTCTAAGTATTAAGATGAAAATGATAGTGCCATCTGGCCTATCATTTTTTGATATAATGGAAGGAAAGTAGAAGCAGGAGTAGATTGATGAAATCAGACCAGATGTGGCAAGCCTATAAAATTTTAAATCAGACAATCGGAGATAAGATTGATGCCTGGGCCTTTGGCGTGGAAGCAGATTATTTGGCAGAACTCGTATTGATGGGGCAAAAGACAGCAACCAGTTCAGCTTTTGACTTGTATGCAGTGGGGAATGAACCATTGCCCAAGGAAAATGAACTGAGAGTCATTCTTGATAGTAAGGAGAATGCTATCTGTATTATTGAAACGACTAAAGTTGAGGTCATCCCATTTAAAGAGGTTTCTAAAGACCATGCCTACAAGGAAGGTGAAGGAGACCGTGGGCTAATCTATTGGCAAGAGATTCATGAGAATCTCTTTAGCAATTGGTTAGAAGAGGTTGGATTACATTTTAGTCAGGAAAGTCTGGTTGTTTTGGAAGAATTTAGGGTGGTCTATCCCAGAGATTGAAAGTTCCCAATATCTTGGGGACTTTTTTTACTTTAAGGAAAGATTAACCTTTCTTTAAGTCTTGTCTTAGGTTTCTTGTGTTTAATAGAGGCATCTCAAAAGTAAGAAAGAGGTCCAACATATGACATACAAACATAGCAAACAAACACAAGAACGTTATGCCATTAAAAAATCATCAAAATGGAAAACTGCAGGATCAGTCCTAGTAGCTAGCTTAATCTTTGGTAGCTCAGTTGTCTTAAATGACAGCAAGGTTTCAGCAGACGAGACAAACACTGAATCAACACTCTCAACGGTTACGACGAGTGAAACCACTGCCGATTTAATTGAAGAAAGTACTCAGACCGACAATACATCAGAAACTACTGAAACAAGCACAGAATCGGCTACAACTACTTCAACTGCGGCTTCAACTTCAGACACCGATTCATCATCAACAAGTACAATAAGTACAACAAGTACGACAGAGGACACGACTGCTACATCAACAAGCAGTGAAACATCTGATCATTCAAGTACTTCCGCAACTTCAGAAGCAAGTTCTTCTGAAACTGCTGAAAGCACAACTAGTGAAACCTCAGCATCTGAAACGAACAATGCAGAAGAAAACACTAGCTCTAATACAAGCTCAAGCACCACTGAAGCCACTGCATCTGAAACAGCTTCAGTGTTAACCAACAGCGCCTCAGATTCAGCTACTGGAACGACGACAACTGAGTCTGAAGATAGTGATTCAGAAAGCTCAACGACAACGATTACTTTCAATGGAACAACCGTGGTAACAAGTGATAGCGGTACTGTCACAGTTGATGGAACGACAATTACCATCAATCAAGCAGGATCATACACTTTGACCGGAAATGGTTCAAGCTATACCATTATTGTGTCAGGTAGCGTGACAGATCCAGTTACAATCTACTTGGATGGTGTGACCTTAACGGATTCGTCTATTACTTCCAATTCTTCAGCAGAATTGACTGTTAATGTCCTTTCAGACAGTTCTATTTCTTCGACGTCTGATAATGCGATTGAAGCCGCTGGTGCCTTAACAATCACGAGTGGTACTGGAAGCACCCTTACCCTTTCAAGTACTGAAAAGCACGCCATCAAGGCTGATAGTGTGACTGTTGATTCAGTAACGCTTGATTTGACGTCAGAGGCTAAAGATGGTATCAATGCGACGACAGCTGTAACTATTAAAAATGCCACAGTCAACATCACAGCAACTGATGACGGTATTCAGGTCGAAGACGAAACAGATGTGAACAGTGGTGATTTGACGATTACCGACTCAACGGTAACCATTAATGCAACTGATAAAGGTATCACGGTTACAGATGAATTGACTGTCGAAGGCAATTCTAAAGTAACAGTTGTAGCAGGTGACGAAGGCCTTGAAGGGCGTTATATCAATTTGACAGGTGGAACCGTTGATATCACTGCTGGTGATGATGGTATTAACGCCACTGAGTGGACGACCAAGGACAGCGCTGATACTTCAAGCTTAACCAATTCGACTTCTGACTTGGAAAATGAAGTGGGCATCAATATTGACGGTGCAACGGTAACTATCTTGGCAGATGGTGATGGTATCGACAGTAACGGCAATGTGACAGTGAAAAGTGGTTCTCTCTACGTCGCTCAGACAAGTGCAGATAATGCGGCTATCGACTACGATGGAACAGGTATCATCTCGGGCGGTACCGTTTGGGCCATTGGTAATCAAGGAATGGCTCAGGCCTTTACAACAGGTTCAAGCCAGTCTTATATCATGGCCAACATCTCTGGTAGTGCTGGAGATACCATCACAGTTACAGATAGTTCTGGAAATGTTGTAGCGACCACAACAGCAACAACTTCATTTGGAAATGTGGTCTTTAGTACCGAGAGTCTAACTTCGGGTGAAACCTATACCATTACGACATCAAGTGGTGCTAGTGTGACTGCAACAGCTACTGAAGAAGGCACAAACAACGGTCCTGGTGCAGGTGGAATGGGTGGCTTCCCAGGTGGAGGCTTTGGTAATACCTCAATGTCTGATAATTTCGGAGGCTATGGGGGACCGACTAGCTATGGCGGAAGTTCAACTAATACTGGTAGCGTTAACACACCATGGGGACAATCTGGTTCAACAAGTTCCGAGAATACGTCTAGCACGAGTACTACAAGCTCAACAAGTCAAACGACTAATACAGGACGTCCTACCCCACCAAACTTTGCTAGTCAACCAAATAGCTCAAGCTCTACAAATACTGGCACTACGACAGGCAACAGTGCTAATCAACCAGCAGCCAATGTCTCAGTACTGACAGCGACAAACACAGCCCTATCAAATCAAAGTACATCAACTTCAAAAACTTCAAGCCCTGAAGGAGCGTCGCTTAAAACAAATACTTCAGTTGCTAACCAGTCTGCAGAAGAACAACCGACACAAAGCATGACTAATGCGACAAGTGGTGCTCAACAAGAAAGTCAAGAGACTGCTGAAAAGTTGGATAAGCTCCAACCTCAAAATCTAACTTCTGAAGCATCAAATGGTCAGGCAAGAGAAGTTTCAAGCCAAAAGGAAAATGAAAGCCCGGCCGTGCAAACGAATCTTGCACAAAAACCAAATACCCAAACAAGCTCTAAGGCTAACCAGTCTGACAAAGGCTCAAAAAGCAACCAAACAACAAGTAAATCTAGCCTACCAAATACTGGTGATGTGAGTAGCTTGGGACTAGGCGCATTAGGAGCTGTACTTATGACAACATCATTTGCACTTAAGGGAAGCAATCATTCTCGTAAGTAATCTCTCATTTAAAGCATAAAAAAACTGTACCTGATGAACAGATACAGTTTTTTTACTTATTTTTTAAAACTATTTTTAAGGCCTTCAACAGCACCTTCAACGCTATCTTTAACGTCTTCGAAACCATCTTTTGCTTTAGCTACAACTTTTTCAACAGCACCTTCGGCTTGAGTTTTTTTACCACCAGAAAGTTTGCCAGCGCCT
>OGEC01001505.1_pt1 | contig 11117 bp, 10 predicted proteins | sample 1570551 | NCBI WGS metagenome assembly OGEC01 (sample SAMEA2582127, study PRJEB24529) | metagenome | biome: Human gut stool | place: China | collected 2011 | reverse complement strand
ATGCCCTATTATCGTTGAACCGAAGTAAAATGAACAACAAGTAAGGAGATATAAAATGATTAAAGACGCATTATATGCAGTAACGCACGGTCAAGATTTATCCTACGACCTTGCTAAAGATACAATGAACAAGATTATGAGCGGTGATGTACCCGAGGTTCCTATGGCTGGTTTCTTGTGTGCTCTTGCCGCGAAGGGTCCTACTGTAGATGAAGTTACGGCGTTTGCTGAGGTTATGCGCGAGAAGGCTGGCTCCGTGCCTCATGAAGGTACTGTTGTGGAAATCGTAGGTACTGGTGGTGACGAGGCTAATACGTTCAACATTTCTACTACATCTGGCTTTATCATTTCCGCCGCAGGTATTCCTGTAGCAAAACATGGTAACCGTAGTGTATCTAGTAAATGTGGTGCTGCTGACTTAATTGAAGCGTTGGGCGCTAAATTAGAGCTTAACGGTGAACAAAACGAGGCGGTGTTGAACAAAGCGAATATGTGCTTCATGTTTGCGCCTGTATATCACCAAGCCATGAAATATGCGGGCCCTGTACGTAAGGCGTTGGGCGTTCGTACTGTGTTTAACATCCTTGGACCTTTGGCAAATCCAGCAGGTGCTACGGTTGAGTTGATGGGCGTTTACGATAAATCTTTAGTAGAACCATTGGCTCGTGTATTGGCTAATCTTGGCGTTAAACGCGGTGCTGTGGTACACGGCTTTGACGGCCTTGATGAGATTACGGCTACCAACAAAACGTACGTATGCGAAATTAATAATGGTACCTTCACAAACTACGAATTCGATCCTAAGGAATATGGTTTCGAATATGCTGATAAAACCGAGCTTGAAGGTGGTGATGCTACGGTGAATGCTGAGATTACACGTCGCGTTCTCGGTGGTGAACAAGGTGGTAAACGCACTGCGGTTGTTCTTAACGCGGGCATGGCGATTTACCTTGCGAAAGACGGCATTACATTGGCAGAGGGCATCGAAGAGGCGAAACACATGATCGATTCTGGCAAGGCACTTGCTACACTAGAACAGTTTGTGAAAGCAACCCAAGAGGTGTAACCATTGATTTTAGATAAGATTATAGAGGCTACCAAAATTCGGGTAGCTCAAGAAAAACAGGTGGAGTCTCCTGAGGCTGTGAAAGCAGCGGCTTTAGCGTTACCATCTGATACAGGATTTCCTTTTGAAGCAGCCCTTCGTCAGCAAGACTTCAACTTTATTTGCGAAGTAAAGAAGGCATCTCCATCTAAGGGAATCATTGCTGAGGACTTCCCATATTTAGACATCGCTAAAGAATATGAGGTTGCTGGTGCAGCGGCTATCTCTGTATTGACGGAGCCAGACTTTTTTAAGGGTGATAAAAAATATTTACAAGAAATCGCTAGCACCGTAAAAATCCCTGTACTACGTAAAGATTTCATCATCGATGAATACCAAATCTACCAAGCGAAGGTTTGGGGCGCTAGTGCCATCCTTTTAATCTGTGCATGCCTTGATATGCCGACGCTGACAAAGTTCCGTGAGCTAGCAGATTCTCTTGGCTTATCTTCCTTGGTAGAGGCTCATGATGAGAACGAAGTACAAATGGCCATTGATTGCGGTGCACGTATTATCGGTGTTAACAATCGCAACTTGAAAGACTTCACCGTAGACGTACAAAACAGTGTGCGTTTGCGCAATCTCGTACAAGACGATGTGATTTTCGTATCTGAAAGCGGCCTTGAAACGCCAGAGGACATCCAAGTATTGCGTGATAACAATATCGGCGTAGCTTTAATGGGTGAAACTTTTATGCGTTCTCCTAACAAGGTGGAGAAACTAGCATATCTCTATGGTCCAACCTACTACACACCAAAGGTTAAAATGTGCGGTATTTCAAAGGTAGAAACAATCCCTGCTGTAGTAGAGGCAAAACCAGACTATATGGGCCTTGTATTTGCACCAAGTAAACGACAAGTCACTGTAGACCAAGCTAAAACATTAGTTGAAGAACTACATAAGCAATATACTAAAAGATATAACAATGGTGCTGAACAGTCTAATAATGATGAGATTAAAACTGTCGGCGTTTTTGTCAATGAAACGCTAGATAATCTCGTTAGCATTGCTACAGAAACCAATCTTGATGCGGTGCAATTGCATGGCGATGAAGATGAAGCTTTCATCCAATCCTTAAAAGGACGTACTAATGTAGAGATTTGGAAGGCTGTTCAAATCCGTAGTGCTGCAGATGCAGAGGCGTGGATTGATAGCAGTGCGGATATGCTATTATTTGATGCATACCACAAAGACGAGCGGGGCGGCACGGGTGAAGTATTCGACTGGTCCTCGTTAGATGAGTTTGAACGACCATTTATGCTCGCAGGCGGTATCGATAGCACCAATGTGGCGCGTGCCATTCGTACGGTTCGACCGTACGGTATCGATATCAGTAGCGGCATTGAAACAGAAGGCGTGAAGGACGATGAGAAGATAAAAGCTTTCACCAACATTGTGAGAACAATAGCAATGCCATAGTATGGCGTGCTAGCAGGAATGGTATATAGAAAGGTAAGTTATATGAGTGAACAAAGACATGGTTATTTTGGCTCCTTTGGTGGTCAATTTATGCCAGAAACATTGATGAATGCAGTTATCGAATTGGAAGAGGCGTACAATAAGTACAAAGATGATCCTGATTTCGTACATGAACTTGAGGATTTACATAAAAAATATACAGGTCGTCCATCCCTGTTATACTATGCGGACCGTATGACAAAGGACCTTGGGGGAGCCAAAATTTATTTAAAACGTGAGGACTTAAACCATACTGGTTCTCACAAGTTGAATAATGTAATCGGCCAAATGTTATTGGCAAAACGGATGGGTAAAACACGCGTTATTGCTGAAACCGGGGCAGGTCAACACGGTGTGGCAACGGCCACTATCGCTGCGCTGATGGGCATGGAATGCGAAGTATACATGGGTGCAGAGGACTGTGAACGTCAAGCGCTTAACGTATATCGTATGGAATTGCTAGGCGCTAAGGTGCATCCAGTAACAACAGGGACTAGTACATTGAAAGATGCGGTTTCCGAAGCGTTACGCGAATGGACAAACCGCATGTCTGATACGCACTATGTATTGGGCTCCGTTATGGGTGCCCATCCATTCCCTATGATCGTTCGTGATTTCCAATCTATTATCAGCCGTGAAGCGCGTGAGCAAATCATCGAAACAGAAGGCAAATTGCCAACAGCTGTTATGGCTTGTGTAGGCGGTGGCTCCAATGCGATGGGCATGTTCTATCACTTCATTCCAGATGAAAGTGTTCGTCTTATCGGTTGTGAAGCGGCAGGTCGCGGTATCGATACAGAAGAACATGCGGCGACAATCGCGAAGGGCTCTGTTGGTATCTTCCACGGTATGAAATCGTACTTCTGCCAAGACGAAGATGGCCAAATTGCTCCAGTATATTCTATCTCTGCAGGTCTTGATTATCCTGGCATCGGCCCTGAACATGCGTACTTGCACGATAGCGGTCGTGCTGAATATGTGCCGGTTACAGATGACGAAGCAGTCGATGCCTTTGAATACTTGTCTCGCTTGGAAGGTATTATTCCAGCCATTGAAAGTGCTCATGCGGTGGCACATGCACGTAAAATTGCTCCTACCATGAGTAAGGACGATATCATTATTATTTGTTTATCTGGTCGTGGCGATAAGGACGTTGCGGCTATGGCGAAATACAGAGGGGTGGATCTTCATGAGTAAAATTAAAGACGCTTTCACAAAGGGCAAGGCATTCATCCCATTTATTAGTGCTGGTGACCATGGTATTGAGAATACGGAACGGTATATTCGCATCATGGTGAAAGCTGGCGCTGATATGCTAGAAATCGGTATTCCGTTCTCGGACCCGACAGCGGAAGGCCCAGTTATCCAAGAGGCAAGCACGCGTGCATTGTCTACAGGTGTAAAAATTCACGATATCTTCGATATGGTACGCCGTTTGCGCAGTGGTGATGATGCGGTGACAGTGCCACTCGTGTTCATGACCTACTTGAACCCAATCTATGTGTTTGGTCGTGAAAAATTCTTTACTCTCTGTGAAGAGGTTGGCATTTCTGGCGTTATCGTGCCAGATATGCCGTTTGAAGAAAAAGGTGAACTTGGAACAATTGCTCATAAACATGGTGTTGAAGTAGTATCCTTGATTGCCCCAACATCTGAAAATCGCATCGAAATGATCGCAAAAGAAGCGGAAGGTTTCGTGTATTGTGTATCGTCCTTGGGCGTTACCGGTATGCGTAGCGAAATCAAGACGGATATTAAATCCATCGTTGAGACCATTCGCAAATACACAGATATTCCTGTAGCCGTTGGCTTCGGTATTTCCAAGCCAGAACAAGCGGAGGCTATGGCACGTGTATCCGATGGTGCTATCGTAGGTTCTGCTATTGTAAAAATCGTGGCAGAACATGGTGAACATGCAGACCAAGCACTATTTGACTACGTACAATCTATGAAACAAGCCGTTTTAAAGGCTGGTGCATAATATAGTTGCCCTGTCGTTTGAGAAAAAGGATGTTTAATGATACGACAATTAGTAATTGATACAATAAAAGATAATATTATAGATCGGTATTGTGATTTTTCTGGCACCATTTCTCGGGGCGCATTTTGGCGATTTATGCTCGTTGAACATTTGATTGTTGGTGTTTGCTTAGCCGTGCTAGGTTTACTGTCTCTTCATAGTGCCCTATTTATATATACAATAGGCATAGTTTTTGCGCTGTGGTTTATTTCGATTATGGCCCTTACATTGCCTAATTTGGGTGCTATGGTACGACGCTTACATGATACAAATAATAGCGAATGGCTTTTGCTATTAGGGTTTATTCCCTATATAGGCATTCTAATCGTTATCGTATTATTGCTGCGAGGTACAAAGAAACATCCTATTATTGAAAGCTCAGTTGAATCCTTTGAAGAAATAGATTTATTTAGCGATAACGCGGTGGATAATCCGCAAAACCTAGGTATATTAAGTAATGCATCTCATACATCATATGGGAAAATAAGTATTATTGCTGCTGTTTTTCTTACTATTGTTAGCTGGGGGATTGGGATATATAGTTTTTCCTCTGCTGCAGATAAGGAAATCGATGCGTATTTACAGATGCAACCTGGTGCGTTTATGATTATGGCACAAAAGACCTTAGGTAGTAGTACAGCTGTTGAATCTGCTAAACAGGTTGTAATAAATTATTATACATATCTTAATAAGGAACAATATCAAGAGGCATATCGTTTATTGGCTCATCGAGAACGTGAAAAATATGGCACCTATGATCAATGGGTTAAATCTGTTAAAGCTACTCATAATCGTCAAATGTCTTCGCTCCGTTTACAAGCTGTGTTGCGAGATGATGACGATGTAGATCATATTTCCTTTGAGCTGACTTTCACAGATAAAGCCTATCCTAATCAAATGTTCGTCAAGATGATATATGAGCATGATACGTGGCGTATTGAGTCGATTGTGCCGTACGATCAAAAATATGAAGAGCGATAAGGAGGGCCTATGAATCAGAATATGATATATGATGTAAGTTATATGGATGCCCTTAAACGTGGATTCAAGCAATATGTTACCTTTTCTGGTCGTGCTAGCCGCAGTGAGTTTTGGCGTTTTATGGTGTGCCGAGAAATTATTTTAGACGGGCTAGCTTGTTTCGGTCTTATCGTAGATATGGTGCTCGGCAATACATCGGCTGCTAGTGATTATGCAATGGTGCTGCTCGTCATATTACAGCTCGTATTTTTTCTACCTAGTCTTGCTATTACCTGTCGTCGATTGCATGATGTTGGAAAGAGTGGATTAACATTTCTTTTAGTATTTATTCCTATTGTTGGTATCTTTGTGCTCTTATCTAATCTTGTGAAAAAAGGGGACGTATCCATGAATGCGTATGGGGAAAAAACAGGGTATACCGCTGTTACGCCTGTTATGGAGCGACAGTTAGGCCTAGAGCATACGCCTACTGTAAGAGAAGATATTTTGATGGGTGCGGTAGCTATTATTTTATACGTTTGGATTTTTACTCAGCAGTTTGTTGAAAGTGCATGGGTATCCTTTAATGCTAGAGGCATGTTCTAATATAACCTCGTTTTACTATTAGTAAGACGAGGTTTTTATATGGAAAATTTATGAAAGTTTAAATGTGGTTTTATTGACTATATTGAAAAATATTGTAAAATGAATAATAGATGAAACTAAATAATTCGAATTAGATACTAATATTATGTAAATCATATTGTAGAAAGAGGTTCGGCATGCGTGCTTGTCCAAAGTGTGGACAAAGAATACCTAGTTCAGAGCGATATTGTCCTTATTGTGGGCACATGAAAAATATTCCATTGCCACTTGCTGCCTATGAATTGGGTTTTATAGAAAATTTTAAACACTGCGTAGTTCATAAATATGCGGATTTTGAGGGCCGTGCTAGTCGCAGTGAATACTGGCATTTTATGCTTGTGTACCAATTAATTATAGCCATTATATTATTTATATGTGCCGCTATTAGTTGTGTAACACCTGTATCGGGTACGACGGGTGTTGGCCTAGGTTTGGTAGTCCTTTTTATTTTGTCCATTGGATTTATAATACCAGGCGTAGCCGTTGCTGTTCGACGTTTACATGATCTTGGTTGGTCCGGATGGCCTGTCCTATTAGCACTTATCCCGTTTGTCGGGATTCCTGCAGTACTCATATTAATGGCACTACCTGGAAAGACAGCGACTAATCGTTTTGGCAATCCAACAGGGGTAGAAGTCATTACAAAACAAATGGCACATAAATATGGATTTATTGATGCGACCCCATCTACACCATTGACGATAGGGCTTATAGTAGTGTTAGTTGTACTATGGTTACTAGTGGACTGTATGCTAGCCAATTAAATACATGTATAGAGCATTAGAATTAAAATAGAAGGTCTATGAAAATGCGAAGAATCGCGTTTTCATAGACCTCTTGTTTATATAACGTTTATTGAATTGTAATACCGTGGATTTCTTGTGCCAGACGTTTCAATGCATCTACAGTACGAACGCCAGGTGTAATTTCAGATAATTTTACGCGAATAAAATGATTTTCTTTAATCGCTGTAATATCTTGCAATTGAGGATTAGCTTTTAATTTAGCAATTTTTTGTTGGAAATCGTCATCATTACGAATTGAGTTACCATAATCAGCAATGATAATATAATCTGGATTTTGTGCAATTACTGTTTCCCAAGATCCTTTTGCCCAAGTTTTATCTACACCGAGACCACTCATAACATTATCAGCACCGATTAAACGTAGAATGTTTGTAGTATAACCTTCGAATGCTGTGAATGGTTGACCATCTTCAGAGTCATAGATGAATACGCGTTTTCTAGGTACGTCTTTTAATTGTGCTTGTACCTTTGAAAGTGTATCCCGTTGGGATGTAACCCATTCATTAGCTTTGGATTCTACACCAAAGATTTTACCCAGCATAATCATGTCTTTAAAGTTAGTCTCTAAATCGGCCTTAGTGGAAAGCATAGATTCTGGAATCCAAATATTAACGTTGTTCGCAATCATTTTATCTGCAGGAATAGCACGCTTGCTGAAAGAATCAGGCCAACCTGTAGCAAAATCAGGTTTTACACTCATGAATACTTCGTAGGAAGGCCATTTATCAGACAGTACTTTCACTTTATCGTACTCACCTTGTAAAGGTTGGTAGATTTCTTCCTCTTTAAATGCGGTGCCAGCCATTTTATCAGCTAGACCAAGTTGAAGCATCATTTCTGTGGTTGCTTGGGACATAGATACGGCATGTGTAGGTGGTGCGCTTACGGAAAAGTTTGTCGTTGTTCCATCAAATGTTTCGCTCCAATTAGTGATTGCTTGTGCAGTTTGCGTGCTTTGTTGTGATGTAGTACCACAACCTGTAAAGGCAAGTGTCGTACCTGCAACTAAAAGTCCTAGAAGGGTGAAGCGTTTTACTTTGTTTAACATTATGTTGTCCTTTCTATAAACAATATAATACGAGGGCCGCCTCGTTAAAAATAAGATAATATCATTATGGTTATATTAATATATGAATTGGATTGTACTAATATTGGATGCGATAGATTCCATTCTCTAGTGTTGTGGTAAAGGGAATCTCAAATACCGGTTCTAATAATTCTGGTGTTAATACCTCTTGTGGAGTACCCGTTTTTATAATACGTCCCTTATTCATTAATACAATATTGTCGCAATAGGTTGCTGCTAATTGTATGTCATGAAGTACTACAATGACAGTTCCCTCAAAATGCTGTAATTCTTTCATTAAAGCTAATTTATATTTTAGGTCTAGATGGTTTGTTGGTTCATCGAGTAATAATATAGTGGGCTCTTGTGTTAAAGCTTTTGCAATAAAGGTACGCTGTAATTCCCCACCTGAAAGATGTTGTACTTGTTCATCAGCAAGATGAGTAATTCCAATATGTTCCATGTATGATTGTGCAATAGCGATATCTTGTTTTGTATAATTACCAAATCGCGACTTGTGTGGATAACGGCCCATGAGCACGATATCTTTTACGAGGAAGTCATCAATCATTGCATCGTGCATTTGAGATAAGATGGCCACTGATTTAGCAAATCGTGATGAGGCAATTGCCTCTAAAGGTTCACCGTTAAGAGTGATACAATCTTTAGAATTAATTGACTTAGATAGATGCTTTAATAGCGTTGATTTACCACAACCATTAGGTCCGATTATAGCTGTTATTTTATTTTCCGGAAATTGAACCGTTATATCGTGTAGTACGGACCTATTAGGATAGGCAAAATTTAGATGATTGACTGTATACATAAAGTTCCTTTGTTGTAGATGCAGATATAATGGATTATTTAGTGTAGCTACCCGATATTTTTATAACGTTTCATAATAATCCAAATAAATAATGGAGCCCCTAATAATGAAGTAAGAACGCCAATCGGAATTTCTTCGGGGCTATAAAGTGTTCTTGATAAAACGTCAGACCAAATCATGACGATACTACCGATGAGGATACTAAACACTAATGTGTTTTGGTGTTTTGGTCCTCCTGCGATACGCGCGAGATGGGGAATAATTAGACCAATAAAACCTACAACACCAACTTTAGATACTAAGGTTGCAATCACGATGGATGAGGTAATAACAATAGATAATTGCAGTGTTTTAACTGAAAGCCCCATATTGGCGGCCTCTTGATTGCCTAGGAGTAATACATCTAAATCTTGTTTATAGATGTAGATAAATAGACAAAATAAGACTACGATGATAGCAGACACTGGTAAATCTTTCCATTGAATACCAGAGAAACTACCTAATAACCAGAACATAGCACTTCGTACTTGCGCTTCATGTTTGGCGCCATAGATTATCATCATGGTTAAGGCTGAGAAAATACCAGTCATCCCCATACCAATAAGGATAAGTTTTACAGGACTGTTACTTTTTCCAACACATAGTAAAACTAATACGATGGATAAGATAGCGCCTAGTGCTGCGAATAGTGGTGTATTATAAGCCCCTAATATAGGTAATCCACCACAAATAATTGCAAAAACAGCCCCTGTGCTAGCGCCAGATGATACCCCTAATACATAGGGGTCTGCTAAGGCGTTGCGAGTTACTGTTTGCATCAATAGACCTACTGCAGATAGGCCAATTCCTGTTAATATAGAATAGATGAGTCGAGGCAAACGAATATCCCATATAATCGTGTCAGTCATATGGGGAATGGATAGTGCTTCTATACCTAGATGAGACCACAAACTGTTAAGTATATCGGCTAAGGGGATAAATGTAGATCCGAATTGAAGTGATGTAATTAAAGAGGTCACTAATATCGCAACTAATACGAATCCTTTTATTGTGTTGTTCATAATACCTCGAAATAATAACTAATATTACAAATACTTATGCTTATATAAGTATAGATAAGGTTATGTATAATTACAATATAGGTACTAGTATAGGTATAATTAGCCATACCAAAATGGATGAAAGTAAACTTCATTGATACTTTTTAAAACTAAAAGTTATGACAACTCATTCAAAATACATATGACTCAATAGGCGTATTTGGCTATATGATAAGCCCTTTTAATTGACTAAGCACATCGTACTTTTTATAATAGACATATTATAATACTATAGTTTCGGAGTGGGATTATTATTTCCTAGTTACATACAGGAATTATATTATCTACGGTTGTAGTTTGCAGATAGAAACATATCTTACTTATTAGATATATAAGGAGACGATACGATGAAGTTTAATACAAAATGTGTTCACGGTGGTGGGAAACCAGATAGTACAGGGGCAATCTCTCCAGCAATTTATATGTCCAGTACATTTACACACCCTGGTTTAGGTGAAACAACAGGATTCCAATATACGCGTGAGTCTAATCCAACTCGTGATCGTCTTGAAACATTGATTGCAGGCCTAGAAGAAGGTACTGATGCAATCGCTTTTTCTTCTGGTATGGCTGCTGTTGATGCGGTATTCCATTTATTCTCCCCAGGAGACCATGTTATTTTAGGTGATGATTTATATGGTGGCTCCATTCGATTATTTACTAATATCTACGAAAAGAATGGTGTCGAATTTACGTATGTAGGCACATCTGATCTTGATGCAGTACAAGCCGCTTTTAAACCAAATACTAAGGCCGTATATATTGAAACACCTACAAATCCAATGATGGAAATTACCGATGTACGTGCATTGAGTAAAATGGCGCACGACCGCAATGCACTCGTTATTGTAGATAATACATTCTTAAGCCCGTATTTCCAAAAACCATTAAATCTTGGTGCAGATATTGTTGTTCATAGTGGGACTAAATTTATCGGTGGGCATCATGATGTGATATCCGGTTTTACTATTGTGAAAGATGATGAGTTGGCAGCTCAATTGCGCCTTATTTATAAGACTGTAGGTGCGTGTTTATCTGCCTTTGATAGCTGGCTTGTTATTCGTGGCGTCAAAACGTTGGCACTACGTATGGAACAGCATCAAAAGAATGCCATCGCTCTTGCAGAATGGT
>OGEC01001487.1_pt1 | contig 11272 bp, 10 predicted proteins | sample 1570551 | NCBI WGS metagenome assembly OGEC01 (sample SAMEA2582127, study PRJEB24529) | metagenome | biome: Human gut stool | place: China | collected 2011 | reverse complement strand
CGTAGAAACCATCGAATCAAAACGACTCAAAGAAGCGGTACATCCATATACACAAGCACTTGTGGAAGCGAGTGTGTAGGAATGAAAGCCCCTGTTTAGAACAGGGGCTCTTTTTTTGAGTATTTATAAAATCATAATATTAACTATTAAGGATCCTTTTGGTATTTATTTAGTTCCGTGATATTGATAAAATAGCTCTTTTAAAATTATATTACTGTAATCTAGGACATGTAATGTAATAAGGATTATAACCTTAAAATTTATCAAAACTATAAAAATTATAAAAATAAATTAACTACACTTATATATGCAGGAGTTTTTAATAATTTGTAGAAATATAATAATATGAGATAAAAGTTCGTTTTTGTGTAGGAGGTATTGTATGGAATTCGAAAATCTTATTAAATCTCATGTTCAACGTATTAAAAGCTGTCAGTTGGACAGAAAAGTATTGAATTTAAACTACCGTATAGTTACTTAATTATAAGTGAGTATATAAATATCAATAAAGTTATCAACATTGATAAAATATATACTTAATAAAAGTACTATTAGATGGTATTAATTAGAAGATTATTCTTATTGAGATTATGATATAATTTACTATAATTACATTATGAAAGGGGGACAATATAGATGATAGACACACATATACAATATAGTAAATTTTTTACTAAGTCTGTCTTAAACGAAATCATATCTGGAAATAATATGATTATAGATTGTCCTAGGGAAAATAATCTTGATAGAATAAAAGAGATTTATAAATATTTATGTTTATTTTATAGGAATGAATATGTTTATAAAAATACTCTTTTTAATAAGTTAGTAATAGGAAAACATAGCCTTAATACGACTTCTGCAATTATTGAATTACCAGTCGCACAATCAATTGCAGATTTTGTGATGATTAATGGTAAAGCTATAGTGTACGAAATTAAGACTGAATTAGATTCTTTAGACAGACTAGAAGGACAGCTGGTTAATTATTATAAAGCTTTTGATATGGTAAATGTTGTTGTTTCTGAGCATCATTACGATGCTGTAGCGAAGTTACTACATAATACACCTGTTGGAATCACTATTCTAACTAAAAAAATGACTCTGAGTGTAAAAAAGTTGGCTATAAGTGATATGAGTCAATTTTCAAAAGATACTTGGTTTAATATTTTACGTAAATATGAATATGAATCTATATTAAAAAAATATTATGATTCACTACCGGTTGTTTCTGATTTTTTATATTATCAAGCTTGTAAAAAAATGTTTTTAGAGCTTGATACCAATATTTTGTATCAAGAATTTGTTCAACAAATAAAAAAACGAAATCTTAAGCAACCTAATTATATTGATTATCATGTAATACCAAGTGAACTACGGTTATTGGTATATTTATCTAATTTAAAGAAGAGCGAGTATGAGTCATTATGTCGATTTTTAACAATATAATGGAGGATAATAAATATGTATTTACCTATTTTTCGAGGACGACAAAATGAACTAATAGCATTACAGAATCTTGTTAATGATAATTTGTTAGGGGATAAAATAATTCCAATTATTGAACCAGTAAAGACTGAGACTACTCAATTGAGTAGTACTTTTGAAGCTTTTGCTAATCAGCGTCATAGAATAGGGGTTATTTGTAATCCGATAGTTGGAGAGTTAATTAACAATTCATTTAATATTATATCTACTATTACTGCAATTAGTGATTTTCAAGAGTATGTAATTCCTGTTTTATATATGAATCATGGATGCGAAGATATATATCAGCAATTATCAACTCATTATTCTAAGTCGGAAATAATTGGTATTTGCACTCAAGTAGAACAAATTCCTACATGTGTAGATTTTGTAAATGGAGAGTCTTTACAATATATATTGATTGGTAACGATAGAGAATTTACTACTCAAATTTCCTCTGACTTAGGGGAAAGAATATTGTGTGTTGATCGTTTCCTAAAGCGTCAAAGAAATGTTGATTATACTGAAGTTGAAGATGAGTTTTTTTCATCTGATCATATTAATTTTGAAAATTACGGATTTAAAGGGTTTTCTGATTACTCTATGATTGGTCATGAATTTACTGATAATGGGTTCGCTCCAAGAGCTGTAGCCATTCATATAATTTATGAAAATAATAATCAAGTATTTCGAATTCGTCATTTTGTGTCGTATTCTAATGATGATGCAAAGGATCCCGCAAGAAAGTTTGGCGAGGCTGTGGGTCAATTAACTGCCTGGGCAAGAGGGTTGTCTCAAAGAACTAGAGCATTAAATGACTTTATAAATTTATATCGTACTGAGAATTACAGGGGGTTAGGTTTTGTGAAACGGCTATCAATTCAACATCATTTAGAGTTAGTAAATCGATATTTTGAAACTAATAATTAAACATAACGAGGATATATGTTATGCTTATGAAAACTGTTTTAATGGTGAAGAAAAAGTGATTATAAAAGGTAATGTACCAAATTGGTGAGCAGAGATGGCTGCTCTTCCCCTAACATGGAGCTTATCAACGAGTGGAATCGGGAAATCTACTTGTCCGATGCGCGAAAGGTGGAGCCCGCAAAATTGAAGACAGTACTGCGCGTGCAGGTAAAAAGGGGATAGTATAAAACTGTCATAATAAACTTAATCGAATTAAGGACGAGGTACCTTATGGAGCTGAATAGTTTTTTCTTACTATTTCCCAGTATTTTCATGCTGCACGAACTGGAGGAGATACTTCTGTTTCCTCGCTTTATGGATCGGAACCCGCAACTACAACGACGACTTTTATCGGGGGCGTTTACACCTTTCAGAATCAATGCAATCATCTATCAGGAATTTGTACTCTTGTTGATTATACTGGGATTAAGTATATATTTTGAAAGCTTCGATTTTTATATTACCATTATCATAGCATACGTATACCATGTAATAGGACATATATTCCAAAGTATTTTTCTGCGACAGTATATCCCGGGTGTCCTCAGCGGCATTATCACAGCCGGATATTGCACATATCAGATATATGATGCGGTGTTGGCAAACTATATGCTATTAGCCTATTCGTTCCTAACACTTTTGATTATTTTCGTTAATATCGCTGTGAGCTTTAAAATGCTTCAACGGATACAATAAACGCCTGAGTAGACTGTAAAAGTAAAGCTTTCACAAAAATATAATGTTAAGTAAAAAGGCTCCTCTATGAGGGGCCGCTTTTTGTATATAAAAAGGCCATCAACAGTGTGTCGATGACCTCTTAATGGGTAATTTATTATTAAGCAATTTCCGCTTTCAAATCTATAACGTGTTTACATGCCGTGCATCCTGGGCAGTCGCAGAATTCAGCGCCTTTTGCCTTAATGTATTTAGCGTGTTGCAATAGATTAGCAGCACCTTCTGCACCAAGAATTTGTGTAGCTAACTCAGAGCCCGCAAAGCCGATTGTTTCGTCGATGAGTGCAATGTTTTGTTCCGCAACAGATACGAGTTGTGTTGTAAGTTCTTCTTGCTCAGGTTTGCCTTCTGCATTGAGCCAGGATTGAGCAAACTCTTTTACCGTTTCATTGCTGGTGGGTGCATCTAATAAAGCTTGTACGAGTTGTGTTAATTGTGCGTGTGTCATGATAGTCTCCTTTATAACTACTAACTATATAGGACAGGTTATAATCTACCAACTATATGGAACAGCGTGCTAACCAGTATTATATGAGCACATATTCCTTTTGTTGAGTTTATTATAGCACCTACAATTATTTTGAATAGTAGAATGATTTGTGATAGATACTTTCAAATAGGATAGATTTGTGATGATTACTGAGAAAATTTTTTGATATAATTTAATAATAAAAGCGAATTGTTAATGATTGGCGCTATGTACTTTTATTGAATTTGTAATAGATAGGTTCAGGTTAATATAAATAAATTAACGAGATGGGTAAAAGAGAATGTATCTTGGCGTTGAAAGGATGAAAGAGCATTTTTTAGTAGTGAGAGAAACTTATCCTGATTTTGCAATTTTATTATAATCTCCTTTATATTTACTAACTATAGACTTAGAATCATGCTGTAACTAGTATTATATGAGCATCTGTTCCTTTAGTGATATAATTTATTTAATACATATAGTATATTTTGAAGGGATTGTATTATGAAAAAGATTGTATGTACACTGGCTATATTAGCTTTTATAGGTTCTATCAATGTTGCTTCCGCAGATGACTTGATGCGTTTTCGCCTTAATGGTAATTCTATTTATGATGAGCCTTATGGTGACCGAAATGAGTTCCCATGTCCCGATGGGCTTGGAAGTTGTACTATGACTGATAGTGATTATAGAAGCATTCGTAAGGGTCAATCGCTAGAGGTGTTTGATACTATATATGAGGCTAAACAGCATTTGAACTTTAATCCTCAGTTGCCGATGGGGATAGAGGGACTCCGCCCTGTACATGTATCCATTGTGGAGCATGATGTGCTACAAGTGGTGTATGCGTATCATGAACTTTCAAAAGGAAAATATTTTGACCGTATAAATGATATGCCGAAGTACATCAAGTATCGCGTATCAACAGTATCAGGCAATATCGGAGGCGATTATAAGGATTACGTACCTCAACAAACAGATGTTGTGAAAGGCATACCGGTGATCTATAGAATGGTAGATAATTCTGTATACTTAGCATCTTGGGAACATGAAGGACAAAATCATGTGTTCTTATTTAATGAGCCAATTTCTGTTGAGCGGGCTAGGGAAATGATTAACAGTGTAAAATATTGAAAAAACACTAAAGGTGTAGTATATTTTAGGTAGGCAATTGATAGTTGTACAATTAACTACAAAATCCCCCGGAGCGGCAACTCCGAGGGATTTTTTACATCATATATGAAAATGAAGTTATTCATAGTGACAATATTTTACTTTTTATGGTAAAATATCAATAGAGCAAAGTGTTGATTAAATGCACTAAAGAAGCCCTTGTAAAGGATGCCGGTCCTAGCAAGGGCTTTTTTGTCAGATTGTGGTGACAAACCAAGGTTAGTTACCAATAATCGATGGGTTATAGGACAAAACGTGTTGGTTTTGTAGGCGATGGAGTCAGTAAATTACTGGCTCCATCGCTATTTTAAGTATCCAGTTATATAGTTATGGAACAGAAATGCGATGCTATGAATAGTATCATATGAGCATCTGTCCCTTTTGATGCTTTCATTATAGCATTTACATTATGTTTGACTAGTAGGATATTTTCAGATAGATACTATCAAATAAGATAGCTGTCACAAGAAGATATATACTCGCAATTGTGACAGCTATGTGGCAGTACGGATCAATCTGATAGTGTATTGTTATTCTATTTTCTGAAAGCCTCCGCGATGGAGTGAATACCGTCAAACAGGAAACCGAAAGCGATGGAATAGATAAATATTTTACTGAATGTAATCGGCTTGAATATAAGTAATAGGCCTAATCCAGCCTACTGAATTTATCGTCTTATTGAGATAAAGGGCAGTTTTTTATGCGCAGGGAAAGGAGGTATCCCTATTTGTGGGGCTTGACTGGAAACGGTCAGGTCATGTCATCAAATAAGAAGGAGGTAATGCGAATGGCCGATAGAAAAGAAAAATGTGACTATCCGGCATCTAAGCAAGAATATCCCCCGAAGTGCCGAGATCGCCGCCAGAAGGCCGTCGAGCTTGCATGTTTTACGGATATGCCCTGTATCATCCGCAACCTGACGGATGAACAGGTCATCATACAGATGGTGAAGGACAATTATCTGCATATTGCTGAGCTTTCTGAGGAACAGCATCACAAATGCTGGGGCTTATATGAGGAAGATGGTTTTAAACGGCTATATCCTCCGTGTAGATTTTGCTCTTGTCCGGGAGTTGTTTTCCTTATAGGGACGGTGCGCTAACAATTTTAACTAGGTGGCCGTCCATGCTAACACCTTCGGCGTGTACTCGGAGGAACAGGGCTCCAGCGAAATTATGAAAAGTCGTGAGGCAGGTGTACGATGTGCTCACGGAATGGTCTGTACTGATGGAAAAATGATTTGGAGGGGGAGTGGCTTTTATGTGGCTGCACCCTCTTTTTTAGTGTACGCCGAATAGGCATGATTAAGGGGCTGTTTTATTACAGCCTATAATTTGTATTGACACGGATTATATTATCTTGAAGGTTACGTATGTATGCTATTGCTTTTTGTATGTTCGCGTGCTATGATATAAACAACGTTATTTATCAGATTGTTTACAACGAGGAGGATATGAATTGGCAACTGCAAACGATCTTTTAGCTTGGGCTATAGAAGAAACAAAGCATTTGCGTACTAATGAGATTTTTCTTGTACGAGATTTATTTAAAGGCTATGAGTGGAACCGAATATCCAGAAGTGACAGATTGTTATTGGGGACATTGTTCTTAAACTATGTTCACACATCTGGAACTCATTTGGAACCAATTGAAAAAACTTCCTCTGGACAGCAGAAGTATAAAGTCAGCGGCAATTGATAATTTATATGCTATCAGAATGACAATTATTCGAGAGGGAGGATTAGCTATATGAAAGCGGAATTATATAAGAGACTATTTCGAGCTATTTTTTCCGAAGATATACCATCATTAAAGAAAATAGCTATTACGATCATTCAAGAGGAACGCAAACTCGGTCATAACATTCTTGCAGACTCATTAGAAAAAATTTTAATGACAGAAAAGCCAAAATACACTCTGTTTGAGAGCAAAAAAAGCGAAAGTGGACTATCTACTTTACCTAAAAGTAAGCGTACAAATTCACAATTGGTATCATATATTCCGAGAGAACAGTTAAAGCATCATATGATTTTACCGAACGAAGTTGAAGAACGCCTTCTTTCGATTGAGCAGGAGTATGTGGCGCGCGAAAGGTTAAAAAAATTTAATCTCGTACCTAAAAGGAAAATACTTCTCTATGGTCCTCCGGGGTGTGGTAAAACTTTAAGTGCCGAACGAATTGCATGGAATCTTGGGTTACCGCTATTGAAAGTTCGTTTCGATTCTTTGCTTTCTTCTTACTTTGGAGAGTCAGCATCAAATCTTCGAATGGTATTTGATTATTGCAAAAGCGAACCTGTTGTTTTGCTTCTTGATGAGTGTGATTTTATTGCTAAATCTCGTATTACGACACAGGATGTTGGAGAAGTCCCTAGAATCGTCAATATGCTACTCACTTTGTTAGACGAATACGATGCTCCGGGATTGGTTTTAGCCACTACAAATTTAAAAGTGTCGCTTGATGAGGCTCTTTTCCGTAGATTCGATGATGTTATTGAAATGCCGATGCCGGGAAAATCAGAACGTAAATGCTTATTAGAGATGACGTTATCAGCAATACCAGTTTCTCCGGATGTTGATATGGATCAAATATCAAATCAATTGGATGGATACTCTGCCGCTAATATTGTCCTGATTGCGCAACGGGCTGCAAAGATTTGTGTTCTTGCAGGGTGCAAAAAAGTATGTAACGAACATTTCGTAAAAGCATTGGAAGAAAGTTCTAAATTTTAATCTGTAAGGAGGTATGACAATGGCAGAGAATAATGACTTTATGCATTTACCTCTTCCACTATTATTTCAAGGGAAACCGAAATTGCGTGGTGGCGGCCCAACATCTGACCAGACAAAGAGGAATACTGCTAATCGAATTGCTCATGGTGACTATGTGAAACATCGCGCTGCTCAATTGTCCCGTTTTTGGAAAAATCGTCGTACAGAGCGCTCAGAAAAAGCCTTACCTGAAATAGAAACTGGTATTCCCATACTGCTAGAAATAGATCCTTCTGCTGATATTGATTTCTTGCGAGGACTGGGATTTGAAATCGTCTGTGAAATTGAGGAAGGATTTATTATAGTTGCTACAGAAGATGTTGACCTTTCGGTTTTAAATGAGAAAGCAGATGCTTTTATTGCAAATGTAACCACAAGGTGCAATTCGCCAGCAAAAGTCTATGCGCTCTGTGAAGATGGTGATAGGCTTAAACGGGTTTTGTCGCAAGAACTCTACGCAAAATGGGCAACTATTTCACCAGATGAAGTATATACAATCGATATTGGTGTAAGCTGCTGTGGAAACATCGAGTTACCAAAACGACCCAAGCGTAAAGATGATGAAACCGATGAGCATTATTCTGTTCGTGAGCAACGGTGGAGGGAAAAGTTTAATGCCGTCTATATGACTTGGGACGAAACCAAGATGAAACGAGAGACAACAATAGGAAGTTTTGTTTCTGATTATGATGGTGAAATTATGCAATTTGCCGATGGTATATCGGAAATGACTGATTTGCCTGATAGTTTCTCGGCACGTTTAAAAATATCTGGTAAATGTTTGCTTGACTTAGTGTTGAATTTTGCATATATATTTGAAGTATCCGAAGCTGAAACAATAGTTATGGGAGAGGCCTCCGAAAATAACGATAGTTTTACCGAAAACGTACAAATTGAGGCTCCTATCCAATCTGCTCCCATTGTATGTGTAATGGATAGTGGAATTCAAGAGGAACATAAATATTTAGCGCCGGCCATTATTAGTGATGAATCCGTAAGTTTACTTCCTAATAATCTGAATACAATTGATGAAGTTGCTGGTGGTGGACACGGAACACGAGTAACTGGTGCAGTCTTATATCCAAGAACAATTCCTTTAGATGGAATTTATCAACTTCCATGTTGGATTCGCAATATGCGAATCCTTGATGAAAATAATTGTCTGCCAGAAGATGTGTATCCGCCCAAGACAATAGCTATTGCAGTTCAAAAATATAATGTTGAGAGTTCACCACCGACTAGAATATTTAATCATTCTATTGGAAGCCGCAGATCTTGTGAAATGAAGCACATGACTTCCTGGGCGGCTGAAATCGATAGTCAGTCTTATAACAATGACGTCTTGTTTATACAGGCGGCTGGGAATATTTCCACAGATGTAATATCAGCCTATTGGCAGGCTGGATATCCATATCCAGAATATCTTGACAGAGAGTTGTGTAGAATTTCAAATCCAGCGCAGAGTTTACAAGCAATTACTGTGGGATCTGTGTCAGCGACTGAGTTAGAGACTGATGATTTTATTGCTTTGGGAAAGCAAATGGAGGTTTCTTCATTTTCGCGCTCAGGGCCGGGTATATGGGATGTCTTAAAGCCAGAAGTTGTCGAATATGGGGGAACACACATATATAATAAAGGAAGTGTTCCGCCTCAACTTACAACACCTCCCGAAGTATGTCCGGAACTGATTCGTAAATCTCCAAAAGGACCTGCTTTTGCACGTGATGATGTGGGTACGTCTTTTTCAGCACCAAAAGTTACCTACATTGCATCACAGATTGAAAAGGTTTTGCCAGAATCACCTGTGTTGTTATATAGAGCATTAATAGCCCAATCTGCTCGGTGGCCCAAGAATATTAATGATGTCAGTAAAGAAGAGTGCGTTTCTACATTACGCTATATAGGATATGGTGTTCCAGATGTCGAACGTGCTACTCACAATGATGAATATCGAATAACATTGGTAACACCATCTCTTATGGAACTTGGAGATGATGAAGCTCATATTTTTCGAGTTCCTATCCCGGAAGAATTATCTAATGTTGGTGAGGATTATGATATTTTGGTCGAAGTTACTCTGTCTTATGTAGCGAATCCTCGCCGGACTCGGCGCTATGTAAAAGGGTATTTGTCAACATGGTTAGACTGGTGCTGTAGTCGGATTGGAGAGAATGCGGGAATATTTGCTCGTCGTATCTTTGAAACAGGCTCTATTATTGATGATGATGGCGATTTTAACTGGGTGCTCGGAGAGGCAACCAATCGAGGCGCAGCGGAGGGGTATTCACGAAAAAATGGTACCCTTCAAAAGGATTGGTGTATAATCAAATCCAATCAATTAAGTGATGCCTTTTGCATTGCGGTTCGTGGTCATAAAGGTTGGGGAGGTTTGTTTAAAGCAAAGTATTCGTTAGCCGTTAGTTTCGAGGCTATCAATCAGGACATACCAATCTATGAATCGATACGTACTGAAATTGAATCGGTTGTTGAAAGCGGTGAAATTGAGGTCGAAATGCCAGAGAATAAACAGTAATATCTTTATTTGGAGGAAAGTCAATCGATTCTCCTCCATTTTTTCGGGCCAAGTTGACCCGAAGTGCCGGGTTTGGGGAGTTCCCTAATAAGTAGATTTTCACAGGTTAGCCGTAAGGTTCGCAATACTTAGCTGGCCGGGGAAATCAGATATGGAAAATGCGGGTACACATTTAAAAGGCCCGCAACCTCTCTGGCTATGAATACCTCCGTTCTTCCAAGCAGGCCGACTAAAAAGGTTGTCCGGGATGCGGTACACTCCGCAAGAATGAGTTTGAACAGTTCCTTTTCACCGCTATGGGAGAAAAGTTCCGGGAGTTTAAGCTCCTTCAGGGGGTGATGGGAAAGTCAATCCTAAGATTACCGCCTATTAGGTGGAGCTTGCACAGATAGAAGCCGAGGTTGAAAAACTGCTTGATATCCTGACTGGGTACAATGCCACCTTGCTTGCTTAGGCCCACAAGAAAATCGAGGCTTTAGACAACCGCCGGAAAGTACTATCCAAAACGATTGCTGGCCTGTCCGTTGAAATGTTGTCATCCCAGTATATTGAATTACTGTTCAGGCATCTGGGCGCTTGGAAGTATATCACTTTGAGGACAAATGAAAAGCCTCTGACAGCCTGATTTCATCAATCAGCGCAACCAGAGACTATGTAAAAATAGAGTGGAAAATCTGATACTGTTTCCACTCTATCAAGCCACTTGTTTCTTTTTATCGCTTGTAACCCCTTGTACACCATTGTGTACAATACTTGATAACATAAAGAAAAATTTATTTGAACCGTTCATAATAATTCCTCCAATCTTTGGTACTGCTTACTTTCAGTATGCGTGAAATCATAGGGGATGTCAAATTGTAACGATAAAACTGTACTTTCACAAAACTCACATGTCCACCCTGTTGACACAGTCTATAGAATGCCGTATAATACCCTTATATCTTAAATTAAGCGATGAACGGGTATAAAGGTTTACAAGTCCTGCTTTCAGAGAGTTGCCGGCTGGTGCGAGGCAATAGAGGTTGTACGCTGACACTCTCCCGTGAGCTTTGATGGCGAATACAGCAGTAGTCATTGACGGTGGTTCCGTTATACCCGAAACGAGTCCCAATTAGGGTGGTACCGTGTTATGAATATAACGCCCCTTTGAGCAA
>OGEC01001485.1_pt1 | contig 11276 bp, 9 predicted proteins | sample 1570551 | NCBI WGS metagenome assembly OGEC01 (sample SAMEA2582127, study PRJEB24529) | metagenome | biome: Human gut stool | place: China | collected 2011 | reverse complement strand
CTCGTTCTTCCATTTCGCCACCTCCATCACTGTCAAGTCATATTACTTTACATATACTACAGCATAAAAAAAGATGTGTCAAGTAAAAATACTTAACACATCTTTTTATACTTTTATTTTCTAAAATTCTTTTGAGATAGATTAATACCATCCACGTTTTTCATAAAATTTACGGTCTATAGGCATAACTAGTTGTTTATTATTGGAGGCATCAATCGCAATAATTTCCATTGGTTCACCATCAAACAAATTGATATCGAAAGCATATGTACTCGAGACACCTAAGCTCATTAAATAATTAGGTGAAACTTCTTGCGCATGATAAATTTGCCCATTCTTTCGAATAACTAAATTTTTAATGTAACTAGGGATTACTCCATAGGTCTCTGACCAAGGCACTATATAGACTTTATCTTTATTTGCTAAAATCTCTGTTTTTGCTTCATCTGTAAACGGAATAAAAGTTTGTTCTTCTTCGTAATATCCATGTCTATATAAACTATATGGAGTAATAAGATTTAGACGAATTCTACCTTTCTCAACACCGAAAACCATTGTTTCTGCTAATCCAGTGAAGAAGCCTTTTCCTTTTTCATATAATGGATAGGATAGATGCTCACCTCTTTTTGAATCTTGCTTTGCTTTTATTTGATCCGCTGGAGATAACTGAGACAGTATTGTTTTTGAATTGATATCTATTGTATTGATATGTGTACTTCCAGCATCGACAGGTTTTATATTTGTAGGAGTTAATAAGACTAAAGCATCATGGTTCCCCAAATTCTTGGCTATTTGTCTAACTGAAATTCCCATGTACTTAGTATTTACATCTCCACCTGCATCAACTAATAATTTAATAGCCTCATTATTTGATACACTTACAGCTAACATAAGAGGTGACATAGCAGGCCTACCCCCTATACTTCCACCCTTATTAACATCCGCGCCTGCATCTATTAATTGTTTTAAGGCTTTATTATTCATAGCCCCCACAGACGCAAAAACTAAAGTTTGCCCCTGAACTAATGTTGCATTTGGATTTCCTCCTTCAGCTAAATATTGGGTTACTTTATTTTCATCACCTACTTGAATAGCATTAGCTAATTCCGGTACAGTTACATTTGCCATTACTAAAGTTGAACTTAAAGCAAATATAATACTTAAACCAACTATCCTCTTCATAATACCTCCAATACACACGCAGCCATATTTTCATCTTATTTTCATTATACCTATAGTATTTAGGAGTTGTAAATATAAAGCTTATTTTATTACCCAATACAATTTTATGTGCTATAATAAATATATCTAATATTTTCAATATAAAAGATAGGAGGTATTTTATGAATACCAAACATTATGACCTTATCGTCCTAGGTTTCGGCAAAGCCGGTAAAACATTAGCAGCTAAATTTGGCTCCATGGGCAAAGCCGTAGCTATGATTGAAGAAAACCCACTCATGTATGGTGGCACATGTATTAATATTGCATGTATCCCAACTAAAACGATGATTATAGCCGCATCAAAAGGCTTATCTTACGATCAAGTATTAAACCAACGCGAGGTAGTTACATCTCGTTTACGCAATAAAAACTTCGGTATGCTAGACACTAATGAACATGTCGATGTATATACTGGACATGGTGAATTCATTAGTAATAAAGAAATCGCCGTTACAGCTGGGGAAGACAAAATCATCTTATCTAGTGAAACAATTATTATTAACACTGGTGCTGTAGCGATTAAGCCTAACATTGATGGCATCAGCGCAGCAACAGGCTTCTATAACAGCACAGAAATTCAACAATTATCGCCTCAACCAAATACACTAGGTGTTATCGGTGCTGGTCCTATCGGCCTTGAATTTGCCAGCTTATACGCTAAACTAGGTGCAAAGGTAACAGTATTTAATATTGAATCTAGCATCTTAAAACGGGAGGAACCGATTGTACAAGAATTAGCTAACGAGTACTTGACTGAGCAAGGTATTACTATTCTTAACGATGTAACATTAAACTCTGTATCTAATGATGGCAACAAACCTGTTATTACTGCAAATGGTCAAAACTATACATTTGATGCCGTTTTATATGCTACAGGTCGCAAACCAAATACAGCTAACATCGGTTTAGAAAATACGGATATTACTACTAACGAACGCGGCGCTATCGTAGTGAATGATACATGTGAAAGCTCCGTTCCTGGCGTATATGCAGTAGGCGATGTAAACGGTGGTCCTCAATTTACGTATATTTCTCTCGATGACTTCCGCATTGTATTTGGTGCACTTACAGGAAATGGCCAATACACATTAAAAGATCGCAAAAATATTCCTTACACAACATTCTTAACCCCTCCACTGGCTCGTGTAGGTCTTACAGAAGAAGATGCTATCAACAAAGGATATACAGTTAAAACTAAAGAAATGCTCGTAGCTACCATGCCAAGGGCTCATGTAAACGACAACCTTAAAGGGGCTTTCAAAATTGTGGTAGATGCGGAAAGCAATTTAATCCTCGGTGCTACACTCTATTCCCAAAGTGCTGAAGAATTGATTAACATAATTAAAGTAGCTATGGACAACAACATTCCGTATACATATTTCAAAAATCAAATCTTTACACATCCTACCATGGCAGAAAACTTAAATGATCTCTGTAATTTCTAGGTAAGAATAGTAACTACATAATCTAATATAATAAATAAAAGAGTCACCCTTAACTTGAATACATAAGTTAAGGGTGACTCTTTTATTTATGCCTAATGATCAATTTTAGATTACTAGTTATTAGTTAGCAATATATAGTTTTTAGTAATTTATCATTAGTTACTCTATTTAGTTCTTTGTAAATAATCTACGAACTACAGATTGCAATTTAGGTGTTAATACGATGGCTACCACAATACCTGCTGCACTTGTAATCAAAGAATATTGAATTTTACTTGCTGCTACAGCTGCACTTTCAAGAACAAACCACCATGCAAGGAAATAACCAAAGGCAGTCCAAATAGTACCAATAATTAAAGCAATCAAAATACGTGTGAAGGATGCTGTTGGCTTTGTAATGGATGGTGGCAAATAGCCTGCTGTCATACCGCCAACAATAAGACCTGCAATACCTTTAATGAAGAACGAGAATACAATGTATTGCGTATGACCACCAAAGAGGTCAAATAATGCAGAACCAATGGCCGCACCTAAACCACCATATAAGCCGCCAAAAAGAATGGATGATGTAAATAATGCAGCTGATCCTAAATGAACCATGGCCCCACCTGGTATTTCGATGCGAATCGTCGTTGCTACTGCACATAAGGCAGCGATAAATCCGATATAGACAATATCGCGCGTATTTAATTTCATAATCTAGCTCCTCTCTTTTATATGAATAACTATATTTAGTATAACAAATCTCAATCAGTCTAAAAACACTGATTTCGTAGGAATTAAAAACCAAAGCACCTATACCATTGTATAGGTGCTTTATAAACTTTAATCAACTCTATCAAATATTATATGTTATAAGATACAAATTAAATTAAATCTTAGCTCGTTTCAAACGAAGAGAGTTACCCACAACGGTTACAGAGCTAAATGCCATTGCTGTGCCTGCAATCATAGGATTTAATGCACCGATAGCAGCCAATGGAATACCAATGCAGTTAAAGATCAATGCCCAGAATAGATTTTGTTTAATATTAGTCATTGTCTTACGGCTGAGGCGTACTGCTTGTACTAGTGTGTGTAAATCATTTCTTACAAGAACGATATCTGCTGCCTCTACGGCAATATCTGTACCACTGCCAATGGCAAAGCCAATATCTGCCGTTACAAGAGCTGGTGCATCATTGATACCATCACCAACCATGCCCACTACGAGACCTTTATCTTGTAACTCTTTTACTTTGCTAGCTTTATCTTGAGGCAAGACTTCTGCAATTACATGAGTGATACCTGCTTGTTTTGCAATATATTGAGCTGTGCGACGATTATCACCTGTGAGCATCCATACATCAATACCTTGAGCATGTAATTCTTTGACAACATCAATGGTTTCTGGACGCAATTCATCCTCTACAGCCCATAAGGCACTGATGACACCATCTACAGCGAGAACAGATACAGATGCACCTTGTTCTTCATAGTGTAAAATATCATCTTGTACGGCACTTAGATCATAACCTAATTCAGACATCCAACGGCTATGACCAAGTTGTACAGACACGCCTTGATAAGCGCCTTGCAAACCTTTACCAGGTACATCACCGAAGCTTTCAAGCTCTACCGCTTTACCTTTATAACCATGATCTTCACCGTAGTAGACCATAGCTTTTGCAATCGGATGAGATGTGCCACTTTCAAGGGCCATCATAAGGGACATATTCCGACTTTCATCACCATTATAGTTTTTGAAAGCTGTTACATCGAGAATACCTTGTGTAAGTGTGCCTGTTTTATCCATAACGATGGCATCTAATTTGCCAGCCTTTTCAAGATATTCCGCACTCTTAATGAGGACCCCATGTTCCGCACCTAAGCCAGAACCAACCATGATAGATGTTGGTGTAGCGAGGCCAAGCGCACAAGGACAAGCGATAACAAGTACTGCTGTTGCATTGATGAGAGCTACATTAACAGAATCGCCTACAATAAAATACCATACAAGGCCAGTCAATACAGCGAGGCCAATAACGATAGGCACGAAGTATTGAGCTACGATATCTGCAATACGTTGAATACTTGCTTTAGAGGTTTGTGCTTCCTCTACGACTTTAATGATTTGAGAGAGCATTGTATCGGAGCCGATACGTTTTGCTTCCATTGTGAAAGCACCGCTCAAGTTAATAGTCGCCCCAATTACCTCGGAGCCTACTTGTTTTTCTACAGGCAAACTTTCACCAGTAAGCATAGCTTCGTCTACAGTAGAATAGCCTTCAGTAATTGTACCATCCACTGGAATTTTTTCGCCTGCACGAACTTGTAAAATATCGCCGGCTACTACTTTAGAAGTAGGAATATCTACAAACTCACCATCACGCAATACATGAGCCGTTGCAGGTTGTAAGGCAATCAATTTTTGAAGTGCTTCAGAGGTACGCCCCTTAGCAATTTCCTCTAAAAGTTTGCCAAGAAGAATGAATGTAATGAGCCACGCAGAGGTTTCAAAGTAAATGCCATGAGGCCCAAGTTCTGGATGGAACTGCCAATTATAAATACTGAATAGATAAGCAACAGTCGTACCCATTACAACGAGAACATCCATGGTAAGGGCGCCATTCTTTACCGCACTCCACGCACTCTTATAGAACATAAGGCCCGGACCGAACTGAGCAATGGTAGCAAGAATGAATTCTACCCATACTGGCAAGGCTTGAATACCAAAGCGATGTAATGTCATGTTAATCATCATCGGTACGGCCATACAAGCAGCAATGATAAGACGCGTTATATGAGGTTTTAAATTAACCTTTTCTATTTCTTGCTTCGTTTCATCTGCTTCTGTAGCACCGAAACCAATATTCGTAATAGCATCGATAATTTGTTGTGGTTCTGCAGTAGAGCCATCTTTGTATTCTACACTCCCCTTTCGAGTGAGTAGATTAACCTTTACAGATTCTACGCCATCAACTTTAGAAACGACGTTTTCAACACGCTTTACACAGGCGGCACAATGCATACCTGTTATATCAAACTCTTGTTTCTTCTTACTCATAGTATCACTTCTTTCTAACATAATCTTCAAAGATATATGTTCCTATATATCTATATAAGTCAGAAACTCATAGTAAACATATCATACATCGATAACAGCGTATTTTATAAACACATATGGTTTAATATATGAACACTTTTACATGAGTATTCATTCATAGGTCTATAATTAATAATAACATAAATTATCATTACGTCAATATCCTACTAAAACTAGAGGACTATTCCTTTTTCATAGGGGAATTAACATGTCCCCACCTATACACAACATTCACAAATAGATTATAATAAAGTGATGATGAATAAACATAAACTTTGATTCTAAAGGAGGTGAATATATGTGTGAATCAATAAGCCCTATAGTAGAATTTACTTCGGTAGCGAAGGAATTTCGCCATGAATATGTTGTTGAGAAGTCACGTTTTATCACAACTATATCCCCTTGTTCTACAGAAGAGGAAGCGCAGGCTTTTATTGGCCGTATCAACAAAGAATTTTGGGATGCACGCCATAATTGTACAGCCTTTGCATTAGGACCAAAACAAGAACAACAACGCTCTTCTGACAATGGTGAACCATCTGGTACAGCTGGTAAACCTATGTTAGAAGTACTCAAAAAAACAGGTATTACCAATGTGGCCGTCGTAGTAACGCGCTATTTTGGAGGTATTAAGCTAGGCGCAGGTGGTTTGATTCGTGCATATTCACACTCCGTTGCAGAAACCTTACGTCTTTCTCCTAAAGAACTACACACAACACGAACTCAGTTGCAGGCTACCATCGACTATTCCATGTATGGAGCTATAGAAAGATATATGCAAGATCAAAATCTACATTATGAAGCAAGTTTTTGTGAACATGTAGATATTACTATCTTAGTACCTCCTACTGATGTAGAGCGCATACAAAAAGAGCTCCAAGACATGAGTCATGGAGCTGCTACTTGTACTATATTAGATTCTATTGAAGTGGTGCTACCGCTAGAACAATAATCTAACTGATACACACATAGTAATTAGTTTTCGCTATGAACTAAGCCACTTACGCCTTGAGCAAGTTCATGACGTTTTTCTGTAGTTAATGGATGAGGCCATACGCGTTCAAGTTGTTTTTTACGACTAACACCTGCATTATGTGCAGTCATTAATCTACGTGCTTCCCAGTTACGAATTGCTTTACTTAATGTTCTTTTTACTACGCCCATGATAGTACCTACTTTCTCAATCACTGTTATTATATTAAAAATTGTGATAAGGATAGAAAGTTTATTTTAAACACATTATTCTTTCTCTTTCCTTGATGAATATAGTATATACGCTATTTTATCAAATGTGAAATTACTGTTACTTAGTTCGTTATAATTTTTATTTATCTTATTTTGTGTATAATAGGGAGATTCTATGGATACATCTTACTACCACAATTTTATTACCCTCGTTCAAACGGGCAATATGACGCAGGCCGCAGAGATTCTTCATATTACACAACCAGCTTTAAGTAAACAATTAAAGTATTTAGAAGCTGAATTTGGAGCTCAACTCATCAATATCAAGCGCGGCCAACGAGGATCAAACTTACAACTAACTGATGCGGGCAAAATTTTTTATCAAAAAGCCCAACAATTATGCTCCATTGAAGAATCAACATACAATGCAGTACAACAGTTGAACTCACGTATTGAAGGTACATTGCGAATCGCTACGTCTGCATCGCGCTCCACACCAATCGTACAACAATACTTACCAGCCTTTTCCATGAAATACCCATCAGTTCACTTCGAAATCTACGAAGGACTAATGACTAATGTGGTCAATCAACTTATTAATGGTAATGCAGAGCTGGGAATTGCAAACATTCAAATGGTAGACACTGATAAATTTGATATCCTTCTTACTCAAGAAGAACATTTATACGCTATTTTCCGCCGTGATGTATTCTGGATAGATCGTGAACATGATACCATCACATGGGATGATATCAAAAAGTGTCCTTTATCCCTCTCTGGTGGATCTGTGCGAATGATTATGCAATCTAGTTTAACGGACATGGATCAACTGAATGCTGTTGCCATCACTACAACTAAGAGCTCTGCCATCGAATGGGCATCCTCTGGGAGAACTGTGTCTTTAGTTCCTATGGATGCAAAAGAGCTCATTAACCATCGTAAAATGGCCCGTATCAAATTGCCAGAATTCTCAGGCGATTTTAAAAAAGCATTTATTACGCTTAAAGGCCATGCTTTATCCCCTGTAGCACAGCAGTTTATTGATTTCTACAAAGCATATGTATAAGCCTCACGATACTAATTTATATGATATGGTATTTATAACTTATCGTATGAGATTTTGTACAGTTATGAACATTATAATACAATACATACAAAAAGACCTAGTACATAATGTACTAGGTCTTCTTTTTACTATCCTTGATGGACAGCACCTACTATATCAGTAATACTGTTAAGATTATATTGTTCCACATAATCGCCCATTTCTCGAGCAATACGAGAGATAGCCGTTGGATCAACCATCGTAGCAGTGCCAACTTGAACGGCTTGAGCACCAGCCATCATAAATTCGATAGCATCAGTGCCAGTCATAATACCGCCAAGGCCCATAATAGGAATATTTACCCCTTTATATACTTGATGTACCATGCAAAGAGCAACTGGTTTAACAGCTGGCCCAGATAAGCCACCATAAATATTCCCCAACACAGGTTTACGACGATGGATATCTATGGCCATACCGAGAATTGTATTAATAAGACTTACCCCGTCACCGCCACCAGCTTCTACAGCTTTAGCGATCTCCACAATATCTGTAACATTTGGCGACAGTTTTACAATAACAGGCTTATCTGTTACTTTACGAACAGCTTTTGTAACTTGTTCTACTACCTTTGGATCCACTCCAAAAGCCATACCTTCACGTTCTACATTTGGACAAGATACGTTAACCTCTAGGCCCGCAATACCATCTACAGATAAGGTCTCTGCCATCCATGCAAATTCATCAATTGTACCTGCAGACATATTAGCAAGCAATGGTACGTCATATTTTTTGAGATCCGGCAAAATATGTGTAACAAAATGTTCTGCCCCAGGATTTTCAAGGCCGATACAGTTTAGTACACCAGATGGTGTTTCTGCGATACGAGTTCCTGGATTGCCGTGACGACCTTTAGGTGTTAAACCTTTTACGGAAATAGCACCTACTTCATTACTAAGGTCTAAATAACCAGCATACTCAGGACCATTACCAAAGGTGCCAGATGCGGCAATAATAGGATTTTTCATCTTAATACCGCAGTAGTCAACAGCAAGCTTTGGATTAGGCGTAACGGTGTTATTTAAATCGCGTTCACTCATTAAAAGAACACCTCCTCAGCTGGGAATACAGGACCATCTTTACAAACTTTGTAACGTTTGCCACCTGCACCATCACAAGCACAACCCAAACAACCTCCAGTGCCGCAGCCCATGCGCTCTTCAAGAGATACTTGGCATGGTACATTGAGTTCCTTAGCCACTTGAGCTACGCCTTTCATCATCGGCGTCGGGCCACAAGTCATAATAGATGTGAAAGCATTAGCATCGATCAGCTCAGGCATAATTGCAGTAGGAAAACCTTTCGTACCTACGCTACCATCATCAGTCGTGATGTGTACTTTAACAGGCGTATCTTTGAATAGATCTGCCCAGAAGGTTTCGCTTTCATTTCTAAAACCAAGAATAACTTGTGCCTCTTCCCCTTCTTTCAAATGGGATGCGATACATAGCATTGGTGCAATGCCAACACCACCGCCAACGAGAAGCATATTCTTAGATGTTACAAATGGTTCCCCTAGAGGTCCTAAACAATCTAGTGTATCGCCAGGTACGAGACGTGTCATAATTTCAGTCCCCTTACCTACGACGCGATACAAAAGGGTAATAATACCCTTTTGTGCATCGAATCCAGCATAGCTAATAGGGCGACGCAATAATGGCGCCGTAGAGTCCGCTACGCGAACATTACAAAACTGTCCTACCTTTGCTTCTGCTGCTTGTTTTGGTGCGTGAATATCCATAATCCACACATCAGAGCCTATTTGCTCATTGCGAACGACTTCGCCCTGTTCTACATATCCACTCATGGTTTTACTCCAATTCAAAATCTTGTAATGCTTCTACATTGTAGTTAGCATCATCTTTACGATTAGCTACAACGCGCAATACTTCACGTGCTGTATCGAGACTTGTCAAACATGGTGTACCCATTTCTACAGCAAGACGACGCAATTGGAAGCCTTCACGTTCAGGGCGTTTACCTGCAGTCAATGTGTTAAGTACAAGATCTACTTTATCTTGACGAATGTGGTCAGCACAGTTGTCATCACCTTCAGAGATTTTGTTAACTACCTTGCAGTCAACACCATGTTCTTTGAAGTATTTACCAGTACCGCCAGTTGCTTCGATGTGATAGCCCAATTCGATGAAGCCTTTTGCCAATTGGCTAGCTTCCTCTTTATCGCGGTCTGCTACGGTCATAAGAATTGTACCATCTTCTGGGATACGCATATTGGCACCATTGATAGCTTTAAACAATGCTTCAGAATAAGTACGACCAATACCCATAACTTCACCAGTAGATTTCATTTCAGGTCCAAGAGCGATTTCTACAAGGCCCATTTTGGAGAAGGAGAATACAGGTGCTTTTACAGCTACATATGGTTTATTAGGTACAAGACCGAGTGGCAAGCCCAAATCTTTTAAGCTTTCACCAAGAGCAATGCGTGTTGCACATTCTACCATATTGATGCCTGTAACCTTAGAAATGAATGGTACAGTACGGCTAGAACGAGGGTTAACTTCGATTACGTTAAGTTCACCATCAGCCACGATATATTGGATGTTAAGTACACCTTTGACATTAAGGCCAATTGCAATACGGCGTGTATAATCAACAATTTGATCGATAATTTCTTGACTTAAATGTTGAGCTGGATAAACGGCCATGGAGTCACCAGAGTGAACACCGGCGCGTTCGATTTGTTCCATAATGCCAGGGATACAAACATCAGTACCATCGGAAATAGCGTCAACCTCTACCTCCATACCAACCATGTAACGGTCGATAAGTACTGGATGTTCCTTAGATGCTACTACGGCTTCCTTCATGTATACATCGAGTTCTTTATCGTTGTATACGATTTCCATGGCACGACCGCCCAATACATAGGAAGGACGAACGATTAATGGATATTTCAAGTTTTTAGCAGCTGCTTGCGCTTCTTCATCAGAAGTTACAAGAGCACCTACTGGACGAGGAATACCAAGTTTTGCCAATAATTCATCAAAACGTTCACGGTCTTCCGCCATGTCGATGCTATCTACGGATGTCCCGAGAATTTTTACACCGCGCTTAGCCAATGGACCCGCCAAGTTGATAGCTGTTTGACCACCAAATTGAGCAATAACGCCAGCTGGTTTTTCTTTATTAATGATTTCCATTACATCGTCCACAGTTAATGGTTCGAAGTACAAGGAATCAGAAATATCGAAGTCTGTAGACACTGTTT